>ENA-OWRJ01002563-OWRJ01002563.1-human-gut-metagenome-genome-assembly--contig:-NODE-2563-length-15277-cov-3.017606_pt1 | contig 15277 bp, 15 predicted proteins | sample MGYA00248269_ERZ651897 | MGnify/ENA primary metagenome ERZ651897 (study PRJEB26924, sample SAMEA4378252) | human gut metagenome | biome: human gut; feature: human-associated habitat; material: faeces...
GCGCAGATGGAAAATGAGAGAGAACAATAATGTTTGATGAAAATTTACCAGATTCTTTCAAAAACCCCTTGCAATTTTATTCACAATGCACTATAATTTGAAACATATCAATAGCAATTTTATTCAAAATTATTATATGTGTCTAAGGAGGAAAACAGGATGGTTGAACTGATCGTAGGAAAGAAAGGCAAAGGAAAAACAAAAGTACTGTTAGACAAAGTAAACGGGGCTGTGAAGGATGCCAGCGGCAGCATTGTTTACTTAGACAAAAGCACCAAGCACATGTATGAGCTGAACAACAAAGTCCGCCTCATTGATGTTTCCGGATTTCCGGTTAAGAATGCGGATGAATTCGTAGGATTTATCTGTGGTATCCTCTCTCAGGATCATGATTTGGAGCAGGTATATCTGGACAGCTTCCTTACAACAGCCAAACTTGAAGGAAAGGATGCAACCGGAACACTGGATCAGTTAAGTGCCATCGGTGAAACCTTCAAAGTTTCCTTTATTATCAGTATGTCTCTGGATAAAGAAGAAGTTCCGGCAGCATATCAGGATAAGATTATCTGCGCATTATAATAAAATTGAATATGAACGTCCTATTTTGTACATAAAACATAAAAGAACGTAAATTTTAAAGGGATCTGTCGCAGGGCAGATTCCTTTTTTAATCGAATAACTGCTTCACAGTTATTCGATTATGAGCAAGTAGCGAATGCGGATTGCGAATATCCTCTTGATTGCAAGCCGATTCCTCATATGGTAAATCACGCAAAAAAGCATTGACATTACAACCGTTATAAGGTTTAAATTATATCCGGGAGGTTATCTGACCGGGAATATTGCCATCCGGCTAATACATCCGACCGATCAGACAAAAGAGAATCATGGAAAAAAATCTTACAACCGGAAATATCTTTAAAACTATTGTGTACTTTGCCCTGCCATACCTGTTATCTTATTTTCTTCAGACACTTTACGGAATGGCAGATCTTTTTATCATCGGACAGTTTGACCATGTTGATGCCATCACTGCTGTATCAAACGGAAGCCAGGTCATGCATATGTTAACAGTCATTATTGTAGGACTGGCCATGGGCGCAACCGTTACCATCAGCCGGGCTGTCGGCGCAGACAGGAAGCTGGACGCAGCCAGAGCTATCGGAAACACGGTCACATTATTCATGGCTGTTTCCATTCTTTTTACGCTCCTGCTTCTTCTCCTCGTCAGGCCCATTGTTGTACTGATCGGTATCCCGACAGAAGCGGTGACAGGTACCACACAATATCTTATCATCTGTTTTATCGGAATTCCCTTTATTACAGCTTATAACATAATCAGCTCCATATTCCGTGGCATTGGTGATTCCAAAACTCCCATGTATTTTGTGGCCATTGCCTGTGCTGCCAATATTGTACTGGATTACGTTTTCATTGGCTTTTTCCATATGGGACCATCCGGAGCAGCCCTTGGAACCACACTTGCCCAGACTCTCAGTGTGATCATTGCCCTGATATTCATTCGCCACAGAGAAACCGGAATCCATCTTACAGGAAAAGATTTCCGCCCGGATCCTCGTGTGATGACGCAGATCCTGAAAATCGGAATCCCGGTAGCTGTACAGGATGGATGTATCCAGGTTGCATTTATTGTGATCACGGTGATCGCCAATCACAGGGGATTAAATGACGCAGCTGCTGTTGGTATCGTGGAAAAAGTGATCAGCGCTGTCTTTCTGGTTCCGTCTTCCATGCTGGCTGCGGTCTCTGCTCTGGCTGCTCAGAATATCGGTGCCGAGAAGCATGACCGTGCGGCAAAAACGCTCCAGTACAGCATCCTGATCACAAGTGTTTACGGAATCATTATCTCATTGATCGTTCAGTTTATCGCTCCACATATCCTTCAGGCATTTACCGGAGATGACACGGTCGTACTTCTTGGCACTCAGTATATCCATTCCTATATCTGGGACTGCATTTTTGCAGGCATCCATTTCAGCTTTACCGGATATTTCTGTGCATATGGAAAATCCTATATTGGTTTTATCCACAATATCATTGCCATTATTCTGATCCGTATCCCGGGATCTTATCTGGCTTCCAGATATTTTCCCCATACGCTGTTCCCTATGGGAATGGCAGCGCCGGCAGGTTCTCTGCTTTCGGTTCTGATCTGCCTGATCGCCTATTTCTGGTTGAAACACCATGCCGGTCCTGGTCCTGTATCCAGATGCAAAGGAGATTCCAATGGAAGATAAAAAATTATTTCTTATCGGAGAAGTAGCCAAAATGTTCCATATCAGTATGGGGACTCTCCGCCACTATGAGCAGGCTGGTCTTTTAACACCGGAATATACAGACCCGGACACTAGATACCGGTATTATGGCACCAGACAGTTTGAGCTTCTCAACACCATACGTTATCTCAGAGTCCTGGATTTTCCACTCGCCCAGATCAAAACTTTTCTGGATAACCGTGATACCGATGTGATCGAAGAAAAGCTGGTCCATCAGAAAGAAGTGATCGCAAGGAAGCAAAAAGAGCTGGAGCTGATCTCCCGAAAGATCGACCATCGCCTGGAACAGCTCCGGGATGCCATGAATTCCAGGCTTGATGTGATCCAAACTGTCGAAATTCCCGAAAGCCGCGTTGTCTGGCTCCGGGATTCCCTGCATCCGAAAACATATCTGGATCTTGAGAATTCCATCCGAAAACTGGTAGAAAATCAGAAGGAATCTCTGGTTTTTATGGGAAAGATCGGAATCGGGATCTCCAAAGAACAGCTTTCCCAAAAATCTTTTCAGGATTACGACCGGATCTTTCTTCTTCTGGATCAGGAAGACCGATATGACGGAGAAACGGAAACTTTTCCCAGACAGACCTGCGTAACCATCCGTTTCTGCGGAAGCCACAGGGAAGCACCGGCTTATTATCAGAAACTCCTTGCATACATTGAAGAGAAAAAACTCTGTATCACCGGATTTTCCAGAGAAACCACGTTGATCGATTATGGAATTACAAACAATACCGATAAATTTGTTACGGAAATCCAGATCCCGGTGAATATCTGAAATTTATGCCTTCTTATGGAGTGCTTTTTTAGCTTCCAGTGAGGAGGCTTTGTTTATTCTTCATTTCTGTGGTATACTGAATGGCAGAATAAACATACAGGAGCGTTTCTTATGAATCATTTACTGGAAAAAATCAAACAGAAAAATGCATCCGCATTTACCCACAGCGGAAAATTTCATGCAGACGATGTTTTTTCTGCCGCACTGCTTTTATATCTGAATCCTGAGATCACCATCGCACGTGGAAACATTGTTCCGGAAAATTATGAAGGTCTTGTTTTTGATATTGGAAGAGGGCAGTATGACCACCACCAGAAAGACAGCCGTATCCGTGACAACGGCGTTCCCTATGCGGCATTTGGTCTTCTCTGGGAAAAACTCGGGCCGGAAATCCTCGGTGAGGAGCTGGCACAGAAATTCGATGAATCCTTTGTCCAGCCATTGGATATCAATGACAATACCGGTGAAAAAAACGAACTTGCCACGCTCATCGGCAATTTTAATCCTGGATGGGATTCCAAAGGCAGCAATGACGAGGCATTTTTCCAGGCAGTCAGTGTCGCCGGCATGATCCTGGAAAATAAATTTGAGCGTTACCTTGGAAATGAGCGTGCGGACAGACGGGTGGAAGAAGTTCTTGCAGAACACACCGAAGCCCTGGCTTCCGGTGAAACTCCGGCAGAAAATACCAATATCCTGGTACTTCCGGAATTTATTCCCTGCCAGAAGCGCCTTTCCGAAACCAATATCGCTTTTGTGATCTTTCCATCCAACCGGGGCGGCTATTGTATCCAGCCACAGAAAAAAGAATATTCCATGAATTATAAATGCAGCTTTCCTTCTTCCTGGCTGGGCCTGGAAGGAGAGGAGCTGGCTTCGGTAACCGGCCTTGAAAGTGCGATCTTCTGCCATAAAGGCGGTTTTCTCATGACCTGTGGAACTCTTGAGGATTCCATTCTTGCCTGCCGGAGCAGTCTTGCTGCTTTTCATGAGGAAGCTGTGATCGTAAGCCTTGGTGGAAATGATACGACTGACATGCTGCTTCAGAATCTTCCGGAGCTTCCTTCTGCCAGGATCGTGCATCTGCCGGTTCCTCAGCTTCCGGAACTGACTCTGAACGGGATCTACGGAGAACTATCCATGGAAAAAGCAGAATGGAAAAGCCATATAAAAGACCAGCTGAAAGAAATCCTCCGATACAGGCCGGAGGCAGTTTTCGCAGACAATGCCATGTTTTCTCTGTACCCGATCGTCCATGCACTGCGAAAAAAACATATTCCTGTCCTTACAGTAATAGAAAAAGACGGACAGAAGCTTCTGGTGCGAATCCCATCTGGTTCATAAAATCTGTCAAGCGAAGCAGATATATTTATACTGCATATTCATACAGAAAGAAGGCATATTTATGCGCGAAGAAAAATTTAAAATGGAAAGGCAGGGACTGATCCAGATAGGAGATAAAGTGAAAATCTCCGAATTTCTCTCTGCTACAAACTACAGCTACATTATTGAGCCTGCAGTAGCCATGTCCGGCTGCTATAGAAACGCAGACCGTATCAAGTCCAAAGAAGGGATTATAAAAAGCATTGAGCATACACCGCGTGGCTTTATTGTTACTGCAGAATTTGACGAATAAGCATACTGCTGATCAGATATCTGCCCCCTTTCAGGGTACATGCCTGATTCGGTTATGATCCGGCAGTTGACAATCTGCCGGATTTTCTGCGAAAAAAACGTCTAATTGTTTCTGGATTATTTTGCAAAAATCTGGTATTATAAAGAAGATATTTGTGTAATTTCTCTAATTATCAGGAAATTACAAATTTTTAGAACAGAGGTGTAATATTATGAGCTGGTACAACGAAGCAACCTTCTACCATATTTATCCACTTGGACTTACAGGCGCTCCTAAAGAAAATGATTACGGAACTCCTGTACATCGACTGAACACACTGCTGCCGTGGATCGACCACATTAAGGAAATCGGATGTACTGCCTTATATATAGGTCCGCTTTTTGAGAGTGTAGGACATGGCTATGAGACAACCGACTATAAAAAACTGGACTCCCGTCTGGGAACCAACGAAGACCTTACAAATTTTGTAAAAGCCTGCCATGATAAAGGGATCCGTGTGATCTTTGACGGTGTATTCAACCACACAGGCCGTGATTTCTTTGCTTTCAAGGATATCCAGAAAAACCGGGAGAATTCTCCTTACGTAAACTGGTACTGTAATGTGAATTTCGGCGGTAACACAGAATACAACGACGGATTCTCCTATGAGAACTGGGGTGGTTACAACCTTCTGGTGAAATTAAACCAGCGTAACCCGGAAGTTCAGAACTATATCTGTGATGTGATCCGTTTCTGGGTTTCCGAGTTTGATATTGACGGAATCCGTCTGGACGCCGCTGATGTCCTGGATTTTGATTTTATGCGTGTTCTCCGTCATACAGCAGATGAAGTCAAAAAGGATTTCTGGTTGATGGGTGAAGTCATCCACGGAGATTACAGCCGCTGGGTAAACGGACAGACCCTTCACAGCGTAACCAACTACGCCCTTCATAAAGCTCTTTACAGCGGACACAATGATCACAACTATTTTGAGATTGCCCACACAGTAAAATATCTTCAGAATATGGGAGATCTGGATCTTTATAATTTTGTGGACAACCATGATGTGGAGAGGATCCATACCAAACTTCAGAATAAGGCACATTTTGCACCGGTACATGTGCTTCTTTATAATTTGCCTGGTGTTCCAAGTATTTATTATGGATCTGAATTCGGAATTGATGGAAAAAAAGAGAAATTTTCCGATGCAAGTTTAAGACCGGCACTTGATCTGAAGGATTATGCAGATGCCGTTACCAAAAATCCATGCACAGCTCTGATCGCTGCTTTAGGTAAAGTCCGTCAGGGTACGCCTGCTTTAAGTTACGGAAGCTATTCGGAGCTTGCTCTTACCAACCGGCAGTTTGCTTTTGCCAGGGATCTGGATGGGGTACGCGTGATCGTTACCGTTAATAATGATGACAGTGAGGCGGAGATGAATCTTCCAACCGGAAGCGCAGATGAATATGTTGGCGCTCTTACAGGTAAAAAAGTACGGGTAGAGTACGGAAGGATCCGTGTCAGTATTGCTGCAAACAGCGGTGAGATCTGGCTTCCAGCTGGAGATATGCCGGAATATAAACCGGTTCAGGTTGAAGTTCCAGAAACTGCCGCAGCAAAAGAGAACGAAAGCAATGCGCCTGAGACAGAAGAGAATCAGGCGGCTGAAGCAGGCTCTGTAGCAGAAGCTCCATCCACTCCTGAAGCGGAAGCTTCCAGCTCACAGGAAACAGCAGCGGAGGTACCGAATCCGGATAAAACACCGGAAGAAATGACCGTAGGCGAACTCCAGGCTGCTATCCTTGCAAAAATGGCAGGAAACGGACCGGTCACAGACCAGATGAAAAAAACCGTATACGACAACATCTGGCATGATTCCCTTGTAAACTGGCTGAAGAGCTTCCGCTAAAATTCAGAACATGATTTATAAATATTTTGTAATTTTGCGCAGATTACAGAATTTTCTGCTAATTTTATTCTTATTTTTTATAAATCTGTATATTGATTTTTTGCAAAAATATAGTAAAATAAACTCAATTTAATGATGATATACAAATCAAAGGCGATCTGGTTTCATACCGGACCGCCTTTGTCTGTATATCCGATGATATTACTTCTTATGCGGATCTTTTTGATCCCAAATACAAAAACAGTGAGGTTCTTCTGGATGATTTTCGCGTAATTATCGGCCTCACTGCCAAGAGCCTTGGATACAACAAGGTCATCTGGCTGAAAGATTGGATCGATCCTGATGAGACAAATATCCACTGCATCACACAGCAGCAGCCAACATGTATACTTTGAAGCAGGAGTTGCACTTCATACAGGTAAACAAAAAATGGCGGAAGCCTTAAACTTCCGCCATTTTCGTTTATCCATATTGATTATCGTTCATCAAACGGCACAAAATCTGTATGATGTCCCACATATTTGTAAGCAGGACGGATGATCTTGTTTGCACTGATCAGTTCTTCCAGACGGTGTGCACTCCAGCCAGGCATACGCGCAATGGCAAAGATCGGAGTGAAGAGTTCTTCCGGGATACCAAGCATGGTATATACAAATCCACTGTAGAAGTCTACATTTGCACAGACATTCTTGAACAGCTTCCTGTGCTCCATGATCAGCTTGCCTGCAATACCTTCAACCTTATCGTAAAGTTTGAATTCGTCTGTCATGCCTTTCTCCTCTGCAAGAGCCTGTGCAAAACGCTTCAGGATCACTTCTCGCGGATCAGAAAGGGTATAGACTGCATGTCCCATACCATAGATCAGCCCTGCATGGTCAAAGGCTTCTTTATTCAGCACTTTCTGCAGATATTCCGTGATCTCTTCGTCACTTTCCCAGTCTTTTACATTTGCCTTCAGATCTGTGAACATATTCTGGACCTTCAGGTTGGCACCACCATGACGCGGACCCTTCAGTGATCCAATAGAAGCGGCTGTGGAAGAGTAGCTGTCTGTTCCGGAAGAAGTTACTACATGTGTGGTAAATGTAGAGTTGTTACCACCACCATGCTCTGCATGAAGCACAAGTGCGATATCAAGAACCTTGGCCTCAAGCTCTGTATACTTGCCGTCCGGACGAAGCATCAGCAGGATATTCTCTGCAAGGGAAAGTCCCTTCTGCGGATTACGGATAAAGAGTGTTTCATCTTTTCGGAAATGGCGGTATGCGTGATAGGAGTAAACCGCGATCTCAGGAAGCTTGGCAATCAGCTCCAGAGACTGGCGGAGCACATTTGCTACGGAAATATCCTCCGGATTATCATCATATGTATAAAGAGCAAGTACGCAGCGCTCCATGGCATTCATAATGTTGGCATTGGTTCCCTTCATGACAACATCACGTACAAAACGTCCTCCCAGATCTTCCATATCAGAGAGAAGTTCCAGGAACCTGGACAGCTCATCTTTACTTGGAAGTTTACCGAAGATCAGAAGATAGATCGTTTCCTCAAAGCCAAAACGTCTGTCCTTCAGACCGTTTACGATATCCTGTACATTGATTCCCTGATAATACAGTTCACCGTCTGCCGGAATACGTCTGCCATTGACCAGCTTATATCCGGTAACATCAGAAATTTCAGTAAGACCGGTAAGTACACCTTTACCTGCAGAATCACGAAGGCCTCTTTTTACATCATATTCCACATAGAGATTGGGATCAATGTGGTGATGCTTCAGCAGCTCCTGCTCAAAGAATTTCATTCTGCCTTTCAGCTGTTCGGAGTCCTCCAGACTCATCATTTCATGCTTTTTTTCCATAATCTTTTCCTCGTTTCCCCATTGTATATTAAAAAACACTGATACAGTTAAGATTGGTTACATCTTCGTAATCAGTGTTCGGGTATGGCATACATTTGTGTTTACCTGATTAATAATTCTACAGTAAAAATTCCGAAAATGCAAGAGGGTATTTTATTTTTTCGTGCATACCTCTGGTTTCTGCAACAAAGCTATGTTATGATTGTTCCGTAACTTTTTCTATAATAGAAGGGAGAATTTAAAAGAATGCAAAGCAGCATCAACAACATTTATCAGCTGGATGGAAGAGTCCCTGTCGCAAAAGCGATCCCATTTGGACTTCAGCACATCCTTGCCATGTTTGTGTCAAACCTGACACCGATCACGCTGATTGCAGCCTCAGCCCAGCCTGCTCTTACCCAGGCACAGATCGCAATCCTGCTCCAGAATGCCATGTTTGTGGCAGGAATCGCTACGCTGATCCAGCTTTACCCCATATGGAAGATCGGTTCCAGACTTCCGGTTGTAATGGGAGTCAGTTTTACCTTTGTCACTGTTTTAAGTACGGTTGCAGCCAATTACGGTTATCCTGCCGTGATCGGCGCAGTTATGATCGGCGGTATCATGGAAGGAACCCTTGGCCTCCTTGCAAAATACTGGCGGAAGATCATCACACCGGTAGTTGCCGCTTCTGTCGTAACCTCTATTGGATTTTCACTGTTTACCGTAGGTGCCAGATCTTTTGGCGGCGGGTACAATGAAGATTTCGGCTCTGCGCAGAACCTGCTTCTTGGTACTATCACACTTGCTGTGTGTCTTCTCTGGAATGTACTCAGCAAAGGATATCTGAAACAGTTATCTGTGCTTGCCGGCCTGGTAGTCGGATACATCATTGCCATTTTTATGGGAAAAGTCGACCTTGGTTCCATCTTATCCGGAGGCTTTATTTCCCTTCCTCATCTGCTTCCTGTAAAACCGGAATTTCATGCAGGAGCCATTGTTTCCACCTGCATTATCTTCCTGGTATCTGCGGCGGAGACCATCAGCGATACTTCCGCACTTGTTTCTTCCGGACTGGACCGTGAGATCACTGGAAAAGAAATTTCCGGTTCTCTTGCCTGTGATGGTTATGCTTCCACGATCTCTTCCCTGTTCGGATGTCCTCCGGTAACATCCTTCTCACAGAATGTAGGACTGGTTGCTATGACGAAAGTCGTAAATCGTTTTACCATTATGACAGGAGCTGTATGTATGATCCTGGCCGGACTGCTGCCACCCATCGGAAACTTTTTCGCTTCACTTCCGGATTCTGTTGTGGGCGGATGTACCATTATGATGTTCGGTTCCATTCTGACATCTGGTGTACAGATGATCGCTTCCTGCGGTTTTTCCCAGCGGAACATTACCATTGTTTCTCTTTCCCTGGCCGTGGGAATTGGATTTACCACAGCAAGTGAAAGCGGGATCTGGGATATTTTCCCGTCTATCATACAGTCTGTTTTTGCGGAAAATGTAGTTGCTGTTGTGTTTATCATATCTATTGTTTTAAGCTGTATCCTTCCTGAAAACATGGATATTGAAAAGATCAAAGAATAGGGATGTAAAAATGTTTAAAATTCTCATTGCGGAAGATGACCGGGAACTTCGCCAGCTTTTCCAGCATGTCCTGCTGAAAAACGGTTATACGGTAAAAGGGGTTTCCGACGGACAGGAAGCACTGAATGCCCTGGAAAAAGACTATTATGATCTGATCATCTCGGATATTATGATGCCAAACATGGACGGCTATGAACTGGTCCGTTCGCTCAGAGATGCCGGAGATTCCATTCCTGTACTTATGGTTACCGCCAAAGATGCTTTTGATGATATGCGTATGGGATTTTTGTCCGGTACGGATGATTATATGATAAAACCAGTTAATATCAATGAACTGGTTTTGCGGGTGGGTGCCCTTCTTCGTAGAGCACAGATGATCAATGAGCGGAAACAGCGGATCGGGGATACCATCCTGGAGTGCGATTCCCTGACGGTATCCACCTCCTCGGAAAATATGGTTCTTCCTCAGAAGGAGTTCATGCTTTTGTATAAAATGGTATCCTTTCCGGGAAAGATTTTTACCAGGCAACAGCTTATGGATGATATCTGGGGATATGATTCCGCAAGTGATGCCCATACTGTGGATGTCCACATCGGAAGGCTTCGGGAACGTTTCCGCGATAATCCGGATTTTAAGATCGTGACGATCCGTGGAGTTGGATATAAGGTGGTAAAAGCATGAAAAAGAAACCTTTCGAAAATTTAAGCATCCGCATACGTTTTATACTTATGATCATGCTGGAGCTTATCTGTGTATCTCTGATATCCTGGATTGTTATGGATGTACTGCATATTTCAGATGTTCCGTACATTGTATGGATCATCCTGGCCAGTGTGATCGCAGGGGGCGTTCTCAACAATTTCCTCAGTATCCGGTATTTTGGCCCTGTATTAAAGCTGGAAAAAGCCATGCAGCAGGTAGCAGAGGGAGATTTCTCCGTCCGACTAAAAACCGGAAAACATCTGAAGGAAATCCAGGACATTTATTCCAATTTTAATCTGATGGTCCAGGAACTGGAAGCAACGGAAATTCTGCAGACAGATTTCGTTTCCAATGTTTCCCACGAATTTAAAACACCCATCAGTGCCATTGAGGGATATGCAACTCTTTTGCAGGATAGTGACATGCCTATATCAGAAGAGCAGGAACAGTACATAGACAAAATCCTTTTTAATACCGGAAGGCTTTCACACCTGGCTGGAAATATCCTGCTATTGTCCAAAATTGAGCATCAGGCGATCCAGACCCGCCAGAACTGGTACCGCCTGGATGAGCAGATCCGGCAGTCCATTGTTATGCTGGAACCGAAATGGTCCGAAAAAGAGCTCGAATTTGATGTGGACATGGTAGATGTGGAGTATCTGGGAAATGAGAATCTCATCTGCCATGTATGGGACAATCTGCTTTCCAATGCCATCAAATTCAGTCCCTGTGGTGGTACGATCTATATCCGGATGATGCCGGAAGGGGAAAAGATCCGTTTTTCCATAGAAAACGAAGGGCCCCAGATCCGTGAAGACTCCATGAAACATATTTTTGACAAATTTTACCAATGCGACAGTTCCCATAAACAGGAGGGGAACGGTCTTGGACTTGCCCTTGTAAAACAGATCCTGAATCTGTGCAAGGGAACGATCTCTGTAGAAAATATTCCCGGAAGTGGCTGCCGTTTTACTGTTATACTGTAAAATAAATACTTTATTATATCTTGAAAATGAAAACAACGGACATCTTATTTTTACTACAATGAGGTGTTTCCGTTGTTTTTATTTTGCACAAATTTTTTTATAAACTTCAACAATTGTTGAGAAACAGTTGATATTTGGTTGCAGATCATCTTTTAAAGTATAAGATAGTTATTTATAAAAAAACAGGAGATGTGAAATATGTTATTAAAAAAAGAACCTGCCTACAGGAAGGCAGAAAAGGAAGATTTTCCACTGATCCGGGAATTTATCCGGAGAAATTATAAAGACCGCTGGGAATTTGAGGAAGCACATACAGAAAAACGCCTGACCAGACTTTTGTTTTATACTTATATGATTTCCAGAGACAGTATTACCGTGGCAACCTACCGCGATCAGGTAGTTGGAGTGCTTATAACCGGCAAAGGATCCAAGGTCCGTTTTGCTCCGGTTTTTCGTCTGAAAAAAGGCTATCATTTCCTGCGCCTGAAACTTACCAGAGAAGGCCGCAAGAATCTGGAACATTTCAACAAACTTCAGGATATGAAAAAACAATTGACCATTTCCAGCGAAAACTCCGCTTCCCCAAATATCCTCTTTCTTTATGTGAGCAAAGATTATCGCAGAAACGGAATCGGTACCGGGCTTCTTAAACAGATTTTAGCAGAAAAAAATACCGATTGTTCTATATATATGGACCAGCTGGATCACAGAGCGTTTATGGAAAGCCATGGTTTCATAAAGAAAAACGAGGTTTCCCAGATGCGGGAGCTGAACAAAAAACGCTTCCGGGAAAGCGTAGCTCTTTATCAGAAGAAAACCCATTGAGAAATGCATTTATGAATTACACAGGAGAAAATATGATATGAGAAAAATTGGAATTATGGCTGACAGCCACAGCGGTATTTTAAAAAAGGAAGCAGAGGAACTGGATATTCATGTTCTTCCCATGCCTTTTTATCTGAACGGAGAACTTTTTCAGGAAGACTTAAATTTTTCCAGAAAAGGATTTTATGAAAAACTCCGTGATGGAGCAGATGTCTCAACTTCACAGCCTTCCCCTCAGGAGGTTATGGAAATGTGGGACGAAATGCTTTCATCTTATGAGCAGATCCTCTACATTCCGTTAAGCAGCAGTTTAAGTGGTTCCTGCATGACTGCTTCTGCCTTGTCGCAGGAACCAAAATACGATAATAAAGTGTTTGTGGTAGATAACGGACGGGTTTCCACACCTCTTCACCGCTCTATTCTGGATGCAATAGACCTGGTGGAAGATGGATATACAGCACAGCAGATCAAGGATATCCTGGAGGCTTCCCGTGAAAAAACCGTGATCTATGTTGGCTTAAGTACGCTGGAATATCTGAAAAAAGGAGGACGCATCAATGCCACCACAGCACTGGCCGCAAATCTTCTCAATATCAAACCGGTTATGAAATTTGGGACCGGTAAGCTGGATATTTTTCAGAAATGCAGAGGCATAAAGAAATCGAGAAAAGCCATGCTCGATGCCATGCACAACGAACTGGAAACAACTTTCAAAAAAGAATATGAGGCCGGAAAAATATATCTTATGGCTGCATCCAGCAGTACTTCGGAAGTTACCGCAGACTGGATCTCACAGATCCGGGAAAGCTTTCCGGGAATGGATGTGATGTGTGATGATCTTTCCCTTGGTCTTTCCTGCCATATTGGTCCGGACGGGCTGGGGATCGGATGCTCCTGCATGCCATTATAAAAAACGTTTCAATATTTTCTGCAAATAATCCAGAGTTGTGGTATGATATTGTTATAAATACATAACAGAAAGATTTTATCTGTTACTATAGCAATTCCAGCAATTCATGTTTTGTACAGTTCAACCTGATACAATCATTTCCGGGAATGCTATAATCAGAAGGGAGAAATTACCATGGCAAAAACAATCAAAGAATTAACACAGGATCTTCTTCAGGCACCCTCTGCATGCAAAGAAGTAAAAGAAGCGGCACAGAATTATCTGGATGCGGCAGGAACTGAGAAAGAAGCAGATGCGGCAACTGCTTACGTAAAAGAACTGGAAGCAGATATCATGCCCATCGACGGACTGATCTCTTTTGCAGGTTCTGACATGGGTGCTCAGGTATTTGGCGCAGATGGCGCAAAAAAGATCCTGGCTCACGCTGAGGAGATCAAAGCTGCAGGTGCAAAATACTGTGACTGCCCGGCATGTGCAGCCTGCGAAGCACTTCTGAACAAAAAATCTGAAATTCTGAAGTAATAGCATGGATCAGTTTGAAATTGAGGTCAAGCTTCCATTAAAGAATCTTAAGGAAACTCTGAAACTTCTGACAGATCAGGGATTTCATGAGACAGCAGAAATCAGGGAAGAAGATACCTATTTTAACAGCATCTACCATGATGTGAAAAAACGTGATGAAGCACTGCGAATCCGAACAAGCACAGACTGCAGATCCGGTATTTCCAAAACTCAGATTAATTTTAAAGGTCCAAAACTGGATAAAGTCTCCATGTCCCGAATGGAACTGGAAACAGAAGTATCCGATACAGAAGTGCTTAAAAATATTCTCATCCATCTGGATTTTTCTCCTGTAGCGTCGGTTATAAAACTGCGAAAATACCTGAAATGCGGCAGATTTACCGCCTGTCTGGATCAGGTAGAGGGACTTGGAGACTTTCTGGAGCTTGAAGTGATCGCAGAGCAGGAAAGCGAACGGGAAGAAATTTTATCCAGGATGGAAGATCTTCTTGCCATATTGGGATATCACATGTCAGATACTGTACAGACTTCTTATCTCAGTATGCTTCAGAAAAAGGCTGCACATACAGAAGCAGATGGATATCTTGCCTGATTCGGTTAAACTGGCAGGAATATTTTCGTATAAGTATTTAAGCTACAGAATACGAAAATGTTCCTGCTTTTTCTTTTCTTACAATATTATAAATTCCACATTATAAAACAACATCAAACCACATTCAAATCACATGATATTTCCATTGATTGTTTGCTTTTTTGTTGCTTTATGTTTACTTTTATGTGGTTTGTTGAATGCTTACAATGTTTTTTGTGTTGTGAGTGTGGATTTGTTGACATTTTTTCAAAAAAGGTCTTTACAAATCCACATCATCGGTCGTATAATAAAGCCACAAACAACAAGAAACAATATAAAAAGATTGAAATCTCAACAACAAACCACATATAAACACGGAGGGAATATAATATGAAAATTCTTGAATCTAAATTTGTACAGGGCTTTATCAAAATGGCGGATGATGGATATCAGCAGGGATGGCATGAGAGAAACGGCGGAAACTTAAGCTATCGTCTGAAAGCAGAAGAAGTGGAGATGATCCGTCCACGACTGAACGCCCCAGGAGAGTGGATCCCTATTGGTGTTGAAGTTCCGGGGCTTGCAGGAGAGTTTTTCCTGGTAACCGGAAGCGGCAAATATTTCCGTAATATTATCGTTGACCCGGAAGTATGTCTTGCGATCATCGAGCTTGACGAAACAGGAACAAATTACCGTATTCGCTGGGGACTGGTGGAAGGTGGCCGTCCGAC
>ENA-OWRJ01002588-OWRJ01002588.1-human-gut-metagenome-genome-assembly--contig:-NODE-2588-length-15106-cov-6.071822_pt1 | contig 15106 bp, 14 predicted proteins | sample MGYA00248269_ERZ651897 | MGnify/ENA primary metagenome ERZ651897 (study PRJEB26924, sample SAMEA4378252) | human gut metagenome | biome: human gut; feature: human-associated habitat; material: faeces...
ACGGTGAAACAACCTTACAATACTACGATTTACAACACGGCGCTTTATATGAGATTGAGCCGGGACGATGAAAACTATGGTGACAGCGTAAGCATTGAAACACAGCGGACAATCCTGCAACAGTACGCAAAGGAACAGGGGCTTCATGTAGTCGGTGAGTATGTGGACGATGGCTGGTCGGGGACGAACTTTGAACGGCCGGATTTTCAGCGCATGATGGACGATATGGAAGCCGGAAAAGTAAACTGCATTGTCACGAAAGACCTTTCCCGTTTCGGGCGGGAACATGTGATGATGGACTACTATCTGGAATTTCTGTTCCCGGAGAAACGGGTTCGCTACATCGCCGTTGCGGAGAATGAGGACACAGAGAAAGGGCTTTCCGATTTTGTCCCGTTCAAAAACCTGTTCAATGAATGGTTTGCGAAAGATACAAGCCGCAAGGTAAAGGCCGCTTTCAAAGCAAAGTTTGCCACAGGACAGCGTATCGGCGCCTATGCTCCCATCGGGTACAGGAAACACCCGGAAATCAAAAACAAGCTGATAATCGACGAGGAAACCCGCTGGATAGTGGAGAAGATTTTTGACCTTGCCATTCATGGCAGAGGGGCGGCCAGTATCACAAGAATACTGATTGCGGAAAAGGTTCCCACACCGGGATTTATCAACTTCCAGCGTGACGGGACTTTTGCAAACATCTATGCGGGTGCGCCGGAGGAAAAAAGCTACGCATGGACGATAGCCCAGGTCAAGAGCATTATGAAAGACGAAACCTATATCGGCCATACCATTCATTACCGGGAAACGAACATTTCCTTTAAGAACAAGCGGAGGGTACGCAAGCCCCAAAGTGAATGGGTGCGGGTGGAGAACACGCAGGAGCCGATTATCAGCGAACAGGTTTTCCGGCAGGTACAGGAGCAGATAGCAAACCGCCGCAGGAAGTGCAAGGATGGTACAACGCAGATTTTTTCCGGATTGGTAAAATGTGCGGATTGCGGCTGGTCGCTGTCCTATGGGGAGAACAGGCAGAACAGCAAGCCTTACGGCCATTATCATTGTAGCAAGTACGGACAGGGCACACGCCAATGCTCCATGCACTATATCCGCTATGATGTGCTTTACGCCTATGTCCTCTCCCGTCTGCAATACTGGTCGGGGCTGGTACAGCATGATGAAGAACGGCTCTTGAAGCAGCTGTTAAATGCCACTGATAAGGGACAGGCTGCCGCAAGAAAGAAGCAGGCCGCAGAACTGAAAAAGGCAGAGAAGCGGAAAGCCGAAGTCGATACCCTGTTTGCCCGGATGTATGAGGACTGGGCGGCGGGGCGTATCACGGAATACAACTTCTCTATGCTGTCCGGGAAGTACCAAAGCGAACAGGCTGAACTGGACGAAAAGATTGAACAGCTTCAATCCGCTATCGCCACTGAAAGCCAGAACGCCGTAGACGCAGAAAAATGGATTGCCTTGATGAAAGAGTGCGTCAATCCAACAGAACTGACCGCCGAACTTTTGAATACGCTGATTGAAAAAATCGTTGTCCATGAAGCGGTCAAAGGTGAGGACGGAAGCCGGGAACAGGAGGTAGAAATCTTCTACCGCTTTATCGGCAAAATTGATTGAATGATACCAATATCTTTAACTATGTGATACCGGGAAATGTCTGCCCGATGCCTCCATTATGCCGGAGCTTTGCAATATTCTCGGAATAAGCATAAACGAGCTGTTTGTCGGTGAAAAAATCGCTGTGGAGGATTACAGGAAAATTGCTGAAAAAAATCTTGCAGAGATAGCGGATATTGAAAAGAATAAAAATATTAAGCTTGTCCGTGCTGAACTTTTTGTGCTGTGGTCGGGTGTGGCAGTTTCGCTTTTTATGATAGTATGCGGCTTTCTTATAGCAGGTAAAAGCGCTTCGATAAGCATAGCGCTTTTGTCATTCGGGGGAATTGTCATGTTGGTGTCCGCATTTTATTCGGTGATACTTGAACATGATTCGGGCTATTATGAGTGTGAAAATTGCAGGCACAGATATATCCCCTCTGTAAAAGCTGTTATATTTGCCACTCATGTGGGAAGCGACCGTCTCCTCAGATGCCCGAAGTGTTCAAAAAAGGTATGGCATAAAAAGGTTTTGACAAAGTAATATCCCGAAAACGACAAATAAAACCCGCCTCCCTCCAATAAAATCCAACTCTGTTTGTAAAAAATCTGAACATTAACCGATGTAATATTTAAAAAAGCTTAAAATGCTAGATTTTGCAATATCAATGGGATTATCTGCTGCTGCGCATCATTCCCGTGGAAAGCATTAAAAAAATATGGATATTCCCCATGCAGTACCACACTGCCGAGGTGGGCATCATCACCGGTGACGGTTCATATGTTGTTCCCTCAAAATCCCTGAGAGCGGAGAATTTCATCGAATTTCTGCGAAGCTATAACTTTGCCGATGATTACCATGGAGCTGACGAGCTGGGAGAATATCTGATAAATTCGGAAAGCGGCGTTCTCAGATACAAGGACTCAAAGGGCGTTGACCGCTACTGGTACTACTCCGAGTTCAACTCCGATACGGGACTTGACATTCTCGGTTCTATCCCAGCCGATGACCTGACTGCGGGCACAAGCAACTGGGCAATAGTTATCATCATCTGCACTGCCATTGCCCTTATCATTGCGGTGAACTGAACCCACATCATGTACATAAACCGCAATCTCCGCAAGGCTGCCGATGAAGCGGAAAAGGCAAACCATGCAAAGACAGAGTTCCTTTCCTCAATGTCCCATGATATAAGGACGCCCATGAACGCTGTTCTGGGTATGACGGAAATCGCAAAGAAGAACATAACCGACACTCCGTATGCTCTTGAATGTCTTGACAAGGTGTCTCTTGCGGGAAATCATCTGCTTACGCTGGTGAACGATATTCTTGACATTTCAAAGGTGGAGAGCGGAAAAATGGTCCTTAATGCCGCACGCTTCTCCATAAAGCAGCTGGCGGCTCATCTTGGTTGCCATTGTCCGCCCGCAGATGGCCGAGAAGAACATTGAGTTCAGCGGAGGTTACACCGAATTTAAGTATGAATACCTTGTTGCCGACGAGCTGCGGCTAAATCAGATATTCATAAACCTGCTCACCAATGCCGCAAAATATACAGGCATCGGCGGAAAGGTGCGCATGGATATTTATGAAGAGGATATCTCCGATGATGACGGTCGCATCATACTTGTTGGCAGGATAACCGATAACGGCATAGGCATGACCGAGGATTTTCAGAAAACCATGTACGACTCCTTCACCCGTGCCGAAAACGGCAGAGAGTGTATCGACATCATGCACCGTGAGCCTGTGGGGACCTTTGACCTTATCCTTATGGATATCCAGATGCCCGTTATGAACGACAGGGAAGTGATCATAGCCCTGCGTTATATATCCGCAATATCCCCATAGCCGCCATGACGGCTGACGCTTTTGCGGACGATATAAAGAACTGCCTTGACTGCGGCATGGATACTCATATTTCAAAGCCTGTAGATGTTAAAAAGGTACTGAGATTTTTGCGAAGCGTACAAAACAAGGGTGAATAATTTGGGAGGATATCAAGATGAAAAAAGATTTGATAAAACTGCTGCCATGCTTATTGCAGCAGCCGTCTCAGTATCACTTATGACTGCCTGCGGAAAGACCGAGGAAGCAGAGGGCTTTGTTCCACGTCTTGATACACAGGCGGAAATCACTATCGACATTGCAGGATTTTTCGGAAATTATGAGGCTCTTGACGCTGTGACCAACAGCTTTAACGAGATATATCCCAATGTTTCCTTTGGCTATGAGCAGGTGGGTGGCGGAGCATCTTAACGAATTTATGCAGAACAACCCTTATGTGGATATCTTTATGACCAATGATGATAATATCCGTTCATCTGCACAGCCCGAGCGCTATGTCAGCGAATTTTGCGTTGGACCTTGCCGCTGAGGATATTGATCTGAGCGCAGTTATACCCGAAATGCAGAGCGGATTTTACCGCTGAGCTTTCCAATGGCGATGCGGCTTGAAACTGAGAGCAATTTCGCAGAAATTGCAATTCAGATTTCCGCCGTAGGGCGCAGGTACGGACATATAAAAATCGAATACCCGACAAATGCAAATAGAGCATATACAAATAGTGGCTGCCGCAGCATACGCTGCAGCAGCCACTTGCATTTATCCTGATAATTACTTTTCAAAGCCCTCGGGAGCTGCTATTTCATAATCGCCGTCAGAATTGATAGCTCTCATCATAGCCGCAATAAGGTCGGGCTGAGTTATCTCACGTGTGGAGCGGTTTATTACGCCGAAGCCCTTGTCGCCGTTCCAGCCGTTGTCCCAGTAAACGGGAATGCAGCCGTTGTTCTTGGCAGCCTTTACAACATATTCCATCCAGTAGCATCTGAAGCCGCCGAAGGTGTCGCTTACGTGCTCCTTGTTCTGAACGCCCATCTCGCCGATGATAACGGGATAGCCCTTGCTTACAAATGCGTCGTTCAGCTTCTTCATGGTGCTGTCAACGTAGTCCTCCTGACCCCAGTTGTCGTAATTTTCAACTGCGTATTTGCCCCACTGAGTCTTTGCTGTTGCCATGTTCTCGTCGAGAGTAAAGTTATAGGGGTCATAGTAGTGAACGGATATCATAAGCCTATTGCCGTCTGCCTTGCAGCCGCTGTCGGTGGGGATAACAAAGCCGTAGTTGCCTGCAGTGTATTCAATGTTGGTGTTCCAGCCGGGAATAAGCAGCCAGCGCTTTTCGTTGTTGGAGCCTGTCTTTCTTACGGTGTCAACAAAGATCTGATTGTAGGCGTTGATATTCTCATAGCCGGTTGCATTGGGCTTTCCGTAGGTGTTGTCGAACTCCTCGTTCATGGACTCGAAAATAAGGTGCTGGTCATAATCCTTGAAGCGGTCAGCGATCTGCGCCCATACCTTTTCGTACTTGTCCTTTATTTCGTCCTGGTTGTCGTCAACGCAGCGGAGCCAGCTCTTGTCAACGGTATAGTAGCCGTCGCCGTGAATGTTGATAATAGCGTAAAGGTCGTTGCCTACCACATAATCAACAACTTCCTGAACTCTGTCAAGCCATGCGCTGTCGATGGTATAATCGGGTGCAGCGCCAATCTTATCCAGATATGATACGGGGATACGGACTGTCTTGAAGCCTTGCTCCTTTACTGCCTTGATAAGGTCCTCGGATATTGTGGGATTGCCCCAGGTTGTTTCTGACGGAATACCTGCGTTTGATGCTTCCAGCTGATTTCCCAGATTCCAGCCCATGCCCATTTCCTTGGTGATGGTTGTCTGGTCAAGCTCAGTCCATGCAGACTGTACCTCTGCGGTAGCTGCCTGAGACTGTGCATCTGAACCGTTTGTGTCAGAGCCGTTTGCGCAGCCTGTAAGACCCAGCATAAGTGCGGCGGTGAGTACACACAGTCCTCTGAGCAATTTTTTTTCCTTCATTGGTTTTATCCTCCTTAAAATCGTGCTTTTTGCAACAGTCATTGGATTTGCATTTGCAAAAAAACAGTTCCCATTAAATTTATTCAATTATAACAGATTTTATCGGATAAAACAAGAAGTATTATCTATAATAATGAAAACGTTTTCTTGTTGCTTTAGCACAAAAATTATTGCGAAATAAGTGAAATATCACACAAATGGGACAAGCTGAAAGCTTATTTGATTTTAACAAAGAAAAAGCGTACCAGAGCATAGCATAATATGAAAAGTGCAACGCAGATGTAAATTGAAGCGTTGGTCAGCAGGAGCAAAGCCTGTTCCATTGCGCCTCCGAAAAGCTCGTGGCGGAATTTTTCAAGGAGAAGTCCCGCTGCAACAACTGCTGCGGAAATTATAAGGCCTATCATCAGCTTTGTTAAATTTTCCTTTGCTTTCAGCTCTGGCATCTGCTTTGTTCCTATTCGCTGCCTGTTGATGATAAGGCATAAAACGGCTGCGAGTATGGGAGGAAGTGCGAAAATAATCATATTTATAATGCTCCTTTTTTGTCGGGCAAGACCTTTCTAAAAAAAGCTGCCGCACGGTTCATCGTGGGCAGCTTTCGGGAAGCTATGAAGTTTATCGTATGTCACCCGATTAAGCAATATTTCCACGCTGTCATTATTATTCTGAGACTTGCTGACTTTCCGTTCCGCTGTTATCTTCCGATGCAGATGTATCGCTTTCTGCCTGAGCAGTCTGCTCAGCTTTCTGCTCCTCAAGCTTGTCGCTGAGCTTGCCCAGCTTATCCTTTACTTCCTCGATGGTATTAAAGATAGGATATTCGATGGAGAAATATGTGTAGCTCCATGTGCCGTCGTCAATGTCATACACCAGCTGACCGTTCTGCTCGGCAAGAGCGTCTGTTTCGTCGAAATAAACCTCGCCGTCGATTATCATTTTTGTGCCGCTCCACTCGCAGCTGAATTCGCAGGGCTTGGGAGCCTGCTTTACAAGCTTTTTGATGGTGGTATCAAGCTTTATGAAGCCCTTGTCAACGTCAAGTGTATTGGGCTGAACATACACGCACTTCTTGCCCGTGGATTTGTTCTGCACGTCAAGCACGTAGTATCTGAATGCGCCCGATGGTGAAACTCCCTGCTCGATAAGCGTATCTACCGTTGTTACCCTGAAAACGTTCATTATCAGGAAAAATGCTATGCCGCCGAGTATGTACATCAGCAGGAATATGGTGCCGAAGATCGTTTTTGCGGTCTCGTTCATATGGCAGCAGAAGAAGCCGAAAAGCGTTACCACTGCGGCAGGCAGAAGCAGCGGCCAGTTGCCCCAGTCAAGCAATAGCAGCGGGAAGAACAGCAGCATATTCACCATTCCGAAAATACAGGTGAACACCGATTTTCTTGTGTACATGAACAGCAGGCATATGACCAGAGAAAATACCGAGCCGATTATAGCAAATTCCTTTCGGCTGACATATTCTATATCGTAGAAGAAAACATTGTAGTCAAAGCACGCCAGCACGACGGAATAGGCAATGCCCAGCAGGCTGACTGCCATTCTGAACCATTTGTTTGTAACGACTGTCATGAATTTATTCATATGAAAACTCCAATCCTAAAGAATAAAATTACAGCTAATATAATTATACCAAAGCTGTCATAAAAGTCAACAAAAATTCCGTATCAATGCGGTTACAATAAAAAGGCCCGAGTTTTCCTCGGGTCTTGGATATCTTATTGTTAGCTGTGTTATCTGAACTTTCTTACGACCTTCAGCACAAAGAACACTATTCCGCCTACAGCTGCGATTATGAGCACGATGAAGAGGATAGTTGTTATAACTCTTGTAAATCCGCTGGGGCCTGTGTAAACCGATGTATCAATGTCGCCGATATTTGCAAGGGTCTTGCCGTAGTTATCGGTGATGTCGATATTATCCACGTAGCACACATTTCCTGTAAAGGTCTCGGTGATGGGAATGGAGATGCCCACCTTTGTGTTCTTGGAATCGGCGGGAACTATCATGGAAGCTGTTACCCATGTGCCGTTGCTGCTGGTGGCAAAGGGAGTGGATGACCACTGGTCGCCGTCGGCAAATATCTCAAATCTGTCGGTAGCCTTTGCGGCTTCCTTTGTGGCATGGATGTTGAAAGTAACGGTATAGCCGCCGAAGTTTGCAAGGCCGAAGTCGGCAGCGTCAAGGTAAAATCCGCCATAGCGGTTGCTAAGGCTTCCCTTGAAATCCTCGCTCATAAGGAGCGATCTGCCCCAGATAACTTCCTTTTCGGATATCTCGGTCTTGAGACCCGTATCGGAAGCATTTCCGAAGGTGTGGACATAATCCAGTGCCTTATCGGTATCAAAGGTTATTGTAGCGTCGGTTGACGAATTTGTTTTCTCAGTTTCAGCAAAAACGGCTGTACCCATTGTAAAAATGGAAGCAGCGGCGAGTATCAGTGATAAAAGTTTTTTCATATGCCTTGACCATCTTTCTCCGAATTATTTGCCATATGGATCTACTGCAATTTTTTCGTCCCCAGGGACGTACCCACTTGCATAAATAAGTTACAATATTATTAGTTTAATATAAAATCAGCGCTTTGTCAATAGGATTTTTTGATAAAAATATCATTTCGTTTAAATTTTCTGCAATTACCTGCAAACAAGCTGCCCCCTTCGTTTAGGAAAGGGGCAGGCTGTGTTTTTCTTATTCTCCTGTGCTGAGTGAGAGGATAACATCGCCCACAAGGTTTGCGGGGAGAAGTTCATATCTTACAAAATTGAACTCAAAGCTGCCCTTGCCTCTTGTTATCTGCCTGAGCTGAGTGGTGAAGTTCTGCATCTCTCTTTCGGGGACTTCCGCCTCGATGATGGTCATACCCTTTTCATCGGAGGGGTGCATACCCAGAACTCTGCCTCTGCGCTTGTTAAGGTCGCCCATAACATCGCCTGTGTTTTCGTTGGGGATAACTGCTCTTAGGGTTCCAACAGGCTCCAGTATAGCGGGGTCTGCCTGCTTGATGCCCTCCTTGAATGCCAGAGCTGCTGCGGTCTTGAACGCCATTTCGGAGCTGTCAACAGGGTGGTAGGAGCCGTCAACGAGGATAGCCTTTACGCCTGTTACGGGGCATCCTGCCAGCACGCCCTTGCCCATGCAGTCCCTGAGACCCTTTTCAACAGCGGGGAAGAAATTCTTGGGAACCGCTCCGCCGAATACCTTTTCTTCAAATACCAGCTCGTCGGAAAGGCAGGGTTCAAACTCGATCCATACGTGACCGTACTGACCGTGACCGCCCGACTGCTTCTTGTGCTTGCCCTCTGCCTTGACCTTCTTGCGTATAGTTTCACGGTATGCTATCTTTGCGGGCGCAAGGGTAACTTCCGTGCCGAACTTGTTTTTGAGCTTTGCGCAGGCAACTTCAAGGTGCTGATCTCCCAGACCCTTGATGATGAACTCGCCTGTTTCCTTATCCTGACCAAAAGTAAGGGTGGGGTCTTCTTCCGTAAGGCGTGCGAATGCTGCGCTTATCTTGCTTTCATCGCCCTGTGTCTTGGGCTTAACAGCCATCTTGCAGCAGGGCTTGGGGAATACTATCTTGTCGTAGGACAGTATCCTTCCGCCGCAGAGGGTGTCGTTTGTTGCAGCGCTTATCTTTACGGCTGCGCAGATATCGCCTGCATTTGCGGAGTTTATCTCGGTCTGCTTCTTGCCGCAGAGGGAGTAGAGCTTGCCTATCTTTTCAGTCTCGCCGGTGGTGGCGTTCACATATTCGCTGTTAGCCTTGAATACGCCGCTCATTACACGGATAAAGGACATTTTGCCAACAAATGGGTCGGCAACTGTCTTGAACACGAATGCGCTTGCGGGAGCGGAATCGTCGCAGCTTACCTCTTCCATATCGTCAGCTGTGTATGCTATAGCGGGAGGGCAGTCTGCGGGGGAGGGGAGCAGCAGGCATATTTCCTTGAGCAGCATATCTATGCAGCCCATGGTAACATCGGAGCAGCATACAACGGGGGTTATCATACCCTTGTTCATGCCGTCGTGGAGGCCCTTTACCAGCTCCTTCTGAGTAAATGCCTCGCCCTCGAAGAACTTCTCCATAAGAGCGTCATCGGTCTCGGCAACTGCCTCGGAGAATGCTGCAACAAGGCCGTCGAGGCGGTAGTCTATCTTTTCGGATATCTCGGCTGTGGGCATATCTGTTTCGGAAACGTTGCCCTTATCGTCGTACTTATAGCACTTCATTTCGATAAGGTTTATGTAGGATACCACCTGTCTGTCCTTGATAACAGGTACGATAACGGGACACACTGTGGGGCCGAAAACTGTTTTCAGGTCAGTGAGCACGTTGTAGAAGTTTGCATCGGGGTCATCTACCTTGGTGATAACGAACATAGATGCCTTGTTCATCTTCTGTGCTGCGGCATATGCCTTTTCAGTGCCTACCTTTACGCCCGACTTGCCCGAAACGGTTATCATAACGGTGTCGGAAGCTCTTACGGCTTCAAGCATATCGCCCTCAAAATCGAAAAGGCCGGGAGCGTCAAGAAGATTGAGCTTCAGACCGTTGTATTCAAATGAAGCTATGGAAGCGCCCAGCGATGCCTTGCGCTTTATCTCTTCGGGGTCATAGTCGCATACTGTTGTGCCTTCGGCAGTCTTTCCAAGACGGTCGGAAGCGCCTGCTTTATATATCAGGGCTTCTGCAAGAGTGGTCTTGCCCGAGCCGCTGTGTCCTGCGATGGCGATGTTTCTTATATCTGCTGCGTGATAGTCTTTCATGACGATGCTCCTTTTCTTCGTATATTTATAATATTTTGTTGGAAATCCACAATTAGAAATCGCAACTATAGGGATATTATATATCATTTGCCAATATATTGCAATACTTTTACGGCAAATTATATATAAATTTTAAATTTGAGATATGCTCTTTGTTGATGTTGCACAACAAATGGCGCCGAGACTGACCTTTGTGTGCGGTATATATCCGCACTTCAAAGCTTTAAAATGTCATTATGGTAGGTCACGGAACTTTTTTCCTTGACTTTTATTGCCGTCAATGTTATAATATTGAATAGTATATTTTTTTATGTCATCTAATAATGACCTTGATGTGCGGCTATGCCGTATCAGGGCTTTTCAATGAAAGGAAGAATTTACAATGTCCAGAGTTTACAACTTCTCGGCAGGTCCCGCAATGCTGCCCGAAAAGGTACTCAGCACAGCTGCTGCTGAAATGCTTGATTACAACGGAACAGGCGAATCCGTTATGGAGATGTCCCACCGTTCAAAGGAGTATCAGGCAATAATCGACGAGACTGAGGCTCTCCTCAGAGAGATCATGTCCATTCCCGATAACTACAAGGTGCTTTTCCTTCAGGGCGGCGCTTCCACACAGTTTGCAATGATCCCCCTCAACCTTATGAACAAGTCCGGCAAGGCTGATTTCGTTCTCACAGGTCAGTGGGCTACAAAGGCATTCCAGGAAGCTTCCCGTTACGGCGACTGCAAGGCTGTTGCTTCCTCCAAGGATAAGACCTTCTCTTATATCCCCGAGATCGACAAGAACGAGTGCAGAGCAGACGCTGACTATTTCCACATCTGCTTCAACAACACCATTTACGGTACAAAGTGGGCTGAGATCCCCGATGTAAGCGTTCCTCTGGTAGCTGATATGTCTTCCTGCATTCTTTCCGAACCTGTTGACGTAAGCAAGTTCGCTATGATCTACGCAGGCGCACAGAAGAATATGGGCCCTGCCGGTCTTACCGTTGTTATTATCCGTGAGGATCTTATCGGCAATGCAAAGGATATCACTCCTACAATGCTCAACTACAAGACCCACGCAGACAATGGTTCTATGTACAACACACCTCCTACATACTCCATCTATATCCTTGGTCTGGTGCTCAAGTGGGTAAAGGAGCAGGGCGGTCTTGAGGCTATGAAGGCTCTTAACGAGAAGAAGGCTGCTGTTATCTATGATTTCCTCGACAACTCCAAGATGTTCAAGGCTACCGTTCACGGCAAGGATCGTTCTCTTATGAACATTCCTTTCGTTACAGGCAATGACGAGCTTGATGCAAAGTTTGTTGCAGAGGCTAAGAAGGCCGGCTTTATCAACCTGAAGGGTCACAGAACCGTCGGCGGCATGAGAGCTTCCGTTTACAACGCAATGCCTATGGAGGGCTGCGTAAAGCTGGTTGAATTCATGAAGAAGTTTGAAGAAGAAAATTCCTGATCGGAGGTTCTTTTACCATGTACGATATTCTTACACTCAATAAGATCGCCAAGTGCGGCACAGACGCATTTGACAAAGCAAAATATACAGTTGCCGATGCTGTGGAAAATCCCGACGCTATCATGGTACGTTCCGCAGCTATGCACGATATGCAGTTCGGCAATAAGCTTCTCGCTATCGCAAGAGCAGGCGCAGGCGTAAACAACATTCCCGTTGACCGCTGCGCAGAAGAGGGCATCGTTGTTTTCAACACTCCCGGTGCCAATGCAAACGCTGTTAAGGAGCTTGTTATCGCAGGTCTCCTCCTTTCCTCCAGAAAGGTAACTGACGCTATTGATTGGGTTTCCACCCTCAAGGGTCAGGAAGATATCGGCAAGAAGGTAGAAAAGGGCAAGTCCAACTTCGCAGGTCCAGAGATCAGCGGAAAGACTCTGGGCGTTATCGGTCTGGGCGCTATCGGCGTTCTGGTCGCAAATGCTGCAATGAGCCTTGGCATGAAGGTGATCGGCTACGATCCTTTCCTCTCCGTAAAGGCTGCGCTTTCCCTTAAGCCCGGCGTAAAGACCGTTACCGATGTTAACGACCTCTATGCTGCTTCCGACTATATCACTATCCACGTTCCTTACAATGCTGATACCAAGGGCACTATCTGTGAAAAGTCCATCGCTGTTATGAAGGACGGCGTAAGAATACTCAACTTCGCAAGAGGCGAGCTGGCTGATACCGCTGCTGTTCTGGCTGCTGTTGAAAGCGGCAAGATCGCTTGCTACATCACTGACTTCCCCTCCGATGAGCTTATCGGCGTAAAGAACGTTATCTGCGTTCCTCACCTGGGCGCTTCCACTCCCGAGTCCGAGGACAACTGCGCAGTTATGGCTGCTTCCGAGCTTATCGACTACATCGAGAACGGAAACATCAGAAATTCCGTAAACTTCCCCAATGCAGAGATGAATGCCGCAGGCACAAAGATCTGCGTTCTGCATAAGAATGTTCCCGCTGTTATTTCCGAGATCACAACTATCCTCGGAAAGGCTTCCATCAACATCGACAACATGATAAATGCTTCCAAGAAGGATTACGCATACACACTCATTGACGCAGCAGGCAACATCAGCGAGGACATCGCTGCAAAGCTTTCCGCTGCAGAGAACGTAATCAAAGTAAGAGTTATCAAGTAACTCTTACTTTGGAATAAAACTTCATTGTTATCACGAAAGGGGTAAAAAAATGGCAAATTACAATTTCAGCCAGGAGGACGCAAACGCAAACAAGGGTATGGGTATCCTTATGTCGGTTTTCCCATTTCTGTTCTTCCTTCCTCTGGTAGTTGAGAGCCAGAAAAATTCCGAATATCTCAAGTTCCGTGCAAATCAGTCGCTGATTATTTTCGGCTGCTCTGTTGCCTGCTCGATCCTTAATTACATACCCATTATAAAGTATATCTCGGGTATCATCAGTCTTGTTGTATTTGTTTTTGCTATCATTAACCTTGTTAATGCGTGCCAGGCAAGCGATAAGCCCCTGCCCCTTATCGGCGACATCAAAATTCTTTGATAAAGCCCTATAAAATCAAAAGCCGTCTCGTTTGAGGCGGCTTTTTCATAGCATATAAAAATACTCATTGTATATATCTGATTAAATATATACAATGAGTATTCATTTGCTTACTTCTTTCTCATCATTTCAGCTTTGAGCTGTCTGGGGAGGAACATCTTTACGCCCTCCATGGTCTTTTCGTTGGGAGTGAAGATAAGGCGGACATTTCCTGCGCTCTGGTGCCTGAAATCGGCGTAATATGCGCCCTCGTTTGTGCCGTCGGTAACAAGGACGGTAGTTACCTTGTCGGCTGCCTCGGGAGCTTCCTCCAGCTTGCCGAAGGCGGTGAAGTCGCCTATCTTTGTGCTGAGCAGACGCTTTCTCTTGCGCTTGCCTGTTATCTTGTCGATATCAAGGTCGCCGTTGGTGAGGATATATTCATACTCGGTGTCGATGCCTGTCATAAGATAATATCCGCCGTAAAACACCAGACCCACCAGCAGCAGGCTCAGCGGGAAAATAATTATAAGGAAAAGAAAGGCTGCCACAAGAGCGGTAAGCACGCCTATGAGTATTTTCTTGGCTGTTTCGGAGCCGCCTGACTTTTTTGCCACAAGCTGCTCGGAATAAAAATCGTTGTTCATTCTGATGATCCTTTCGTGTAATGAAATTCCCCTATTCAAATAATTATATCACACAATCACCAAGGTTGCAAGGATAAAATACAGTTTTTTTGTTTACAGTGTGTTGACGCAGGCGGTTTTATGCTGTCAAATTGTCTTGCAAAGAGGAGCGATATGTGCTAAAATACAGGTAAAGTAAAAATAAGGCACGGGTCAGCCCGTGAGAGGTGCAAAATGATATCTCAGATAAACGAAACTTTGAAAATTGCTGTTGAAAACGGCGACGTATCAGGCGCAAATGTGCTTGTGCTGCATAACGGCAGGGAGGTGTATTGCCAGTACGGTATGAGGGACATTGAAAACAGCCTGCCTGTTGAGCGTGATACTATCTTCCGACTGTATTCCCAGACAAAGCCAATAACTGCCGCAGCGGTGGTGCTGCTGGCTTCCGAGGGGAAGATAGACATGGGAGCGTGGCTGTCGGACTATATGCCCGAATTTGCCTGCTCATATGTGAACGCCGACGGCGAAAGGCGTGGGGCGAAAAATCACATCACAGTCCGTGACCTGCTGAATATGACCTCGGGTATCCCATACCCTGACGGAGCCACTGAGGGCGGCAGACAAAGCGGAACGGTGTTCTGGACAGTAGAGCAGCGGCTGCGCTCCGACTCGCCTGTGACTACCTGGGAGTTTGCGGAGATGATGTCCCATGTTGACCTTTGCTTTGAGCCGGGGGAGCGGTTCATGTACGGCGCTTCCGCCGATATTCTGGGTGCGCTTGTGGAAAGGGTCAGCGGAATGTCATTCCGTGATTTCCTCAAAAAGCGCTTTTTCGAGCCGCTGGGCATGAATGACACGGATTTTTATGTGCCTGCGGAAAAATCCTCCCGTCTTGCAAAGGTGTATGACTATTCGGAAAACGGTCTGTATGAGATGAAAACAAATCATCTTGGTCTTGCGTATGAGCGGGATAACATCCCTGCGTTCCAGTCAGGCGGAGCAGGTCTGTGCTCCACCCTTGATGATTATGCCAAGTTTGCCCAAATGCTTATGAACGGCGGAGAATATAACGGTACCCGCATAATGCCGCAGGCGGCGGTGAGATTCCTCACTCACGGAGGACTGGCACCCCACCGGAAGCATCAGCTGTTTTATCCCCAATTAGGTGTAAAACTCTGCTCGATGGCGGGCGGCGGCGT
>ENA-OWRJ01002594-OWRJ01002594.1-human-gut-metagenome-genome-assembly--contig:-NODE-2594-length-15047-cov-2.544824_pt1 | contig 15047 bp, 23 predicted proteins | sample MGYA00248269_ERZ651897 | MGnify/ENA primary metagenome ERZ651897 (study PRJEB26924, sample SAMEA4378252) | human gut metagenome | biome: human gut; feature: human-associated habitat; material: faeces...
CACCAGTGCCGCTGTGCCTGCTTTTTCCTGTCAAAACGGCATTGCAGGCAGAATGTGTTTTCTTTGCGCTCGTAGAATGTAGCCCCGCACCGGGCACAATACTGCGGCTGGATTTTCTTGTACTCGGCGCAGCTGTCGCAATCGGTGCAGCCAGCCGTACAGTGCTTCAGGTCATCCCAATGCAGGCATGTCGTGCGCTGCCAGTATTGGTTCCAATGGTCTTCCAGTGCCGGATCGTAACCGACCTGCCGGATGCGGCAGTTCAGAGCCTCTACCAGCATCGTCATGGTAGTCTGCATTTCGGCCCGGCTGCGGGAAAGTAGCCTTGCCTGCCAGACGGTAGGCTCTGGGGCACCATCGCCCCAGTTGCCGCCCGCCATCATGGCGCGAACCTTGTCGGCGTTCTCGGTGAGGTAGCAGTAGTAGACTTTTTCGCGAATGGCCTTTTCGGACTTGCCCAGTGCTTTGCTGATGGACATATAGCTTTCGCCGCTCTTGATACCCTCGGCCAACCTGTCGTAGTCTTCTTGGTGCCAGACCGCCTCCGGGCCATGCGGGTTGATGCGCACCGGGCGGGCTTTCAGCCCAAGGTCTGCGCAGCGCCGCTGGATGGCACCGGGAGAGCGCCGCAGCATATCGGACATTTGCTCGTAGGTGTATTTGTACTGTTCCAGCAGCATCCGCAGCTTGGCATCCTCGGCGGGAGTCCACGGGTCTTTCCGCTGGAGAGAGCAGGCTTTGAAATCTCGCTTTCGCTGCTCGGCCACCCATGCGGGTTCTTCACCGAACGCCAGCGGTTCCAACTTGGAGAAATCCAGAAATGAACGGTTTTTCTCGGCCCATGTCCAAAACTCTTTGAGATAGACCACGCGGAATGTGTTCTGCTGCACCCGCTTGTTGTGAACCGGCAGCCCACGGTTTTCCACCCAGCTTATCATTTTGTAACTATACGAGCCTGTGCGATTAAAAGCTGTGACCAGTTGATTCAGCGTCACATAATCACCGCCCATCAGCAGTGGTCCAAGATGCAGCCGCGATGCGCGTATCTTTATAGCCTGTTGGCTGCGGTTCAGCTTTTTGGCGAGAGCAGGTATCCCGCAAACACCCCAGCTTTCAGCAAGGAGGGATTCTTCTTCAGCTGTCCAATGGCGTTTTGTGCCTTTCGGTATGTATGTCATTTTTTCGTTGCAGCCCTCTGTGCCGCCTGTATCAGAGCGATGCTCTCCGGGTTCTTGAATATCTCCCACCGCAGGGAGTGGATGTCGCGGTCACTTTGGACGAGATCCCGCGTTTTCCGGGCTGCTTGCAGCGTCCGGGAGCAGATAAACGCCCTGCAGATCAGTGGCCGTACCGGGTAGACCTCGCAGCGCTTGGTCGTCTCATTGCGGAACGGGCAAGTCAGATCCACGCTTTCCAGTGCAGCTGCGCAACAGGAATCATTGTGACATTGGTATTCATAGCGGTATACTCCTTTGCTTATTGGATTGGCTAAGTTCTTTGCTAAAACTATCTAAAAATTAGATTGAGATTTAGATTAAGTTAGATTAAGAGCCGCCCCGGCGCACGGGCTTTTTGCCGTTGGCGGCAAATTGGTTCGGAGCGGGGTCACGGCTGCGGACAACGTGTTCCTCGGCGGCATCGCCGCGCATCATCTGATACCAGCCGGCCCCCGGATTCTTGCCGGCGTAGTACAGCATCGTGGCAAGGGCGAATTTTGCGCCATCTCGGCTTTTGTAATCCCCCAAGCGGATCATCTTCTGGCCGTTGACGGCTTTGATTCTGTTGTCCTCGCCGATGTAGACGTACTCGAACTGGCTAAGGTTGATAGCCGAAGTTCCGTCCTGGCTCAAAACATATAACTGTGTCATGGATAACACCTCACACAACGTATTTTCTGTGGGCAGCTTGCAGATCGTCATCACGGATGTCCAGATAAATCTGTGTGGTTGAGATTTGCTCGTGGCCCAGCATCATGGAAACCAGCTCAATCGGCATCCCATGCCGCAGTGCCTGCGTGGCGCAGGTGCGGCGGAAACGGTGAGTATGCACACCCTTTACCCCGGCCCGCTTGCCGATAGTGCGAACCATGTTGTTGACGCTGTCGCGCCCGAAGTGGTCTGCTTTTGTCACCAGTCGGGGGTCTTTGAACCAGTCTTTCCGACTGAAGTTGGAAATCATCGTGCGATCCTTCGTATTGATTTCTCGGAAGAGATAGGGGTTTGTGTCTTTGCGGTCAGCCAGATAATTCTTTACAGCCACGAAAGCCTTGGCGTTGATGTACACCGTGCGCCACTTGCCGCCCTTGCCCAGAATTGAAACCTTATCCTCGTCCATGTCCGCGATTTTGATGGATACAAGTTCTGCTGCGCGGCACCCGGTGGAGAGCAGCATTTCCATAATTGCCTTTTGCATAGTGGTCTGGCAGGCCTGCCGCATCATTTCGATTTCCATGTCAGTGAGGGCTTTTTCCTTTTCCCGCTTGAACTTGATGTTGTCAATCTTATTCATCGGATTAGTACGGATGATTTCCTCACGGTAGAGCCAGTTGTAGAAGCTGCTGAGGTCTCGGCGGATGTTGTCGCAGTAACATTTCGACCCGCCCCTCGACAGAACTTTCGCCAGATAGACTTGAATGTCATCTGCGGTTATGGTGTCAGCATCCTTGCCGATGCCTCGCAGCACCCTGCCAACTTCATCTTTGTACTGGCGCAACGTGCGCTCCTGCCGCCCTGCAACAGCCTTGGCGAGCAGGAATTTTCGGAGATAGTAGTCGTTTTTGCCCTCGGTGTACACCACCAGAGCCTCTTGCTTGGGGCAAATTTGGTAGTCATCCAAAACCACTGTCAGCTTGGCCTTGATTCTCTCTACATCAATCTGGTCGTAGGGCATCAGAACCATCAAAATGCGGTCCAGCAGCTTATCGGCCAGTTTCTCATCTTCCATGTCATCACCTCATTTCAGAAAAAAGTCAGCTGCCCGTTCTTGGTTTCGTTCAACTCAGCCGGTTTCCATGTTTCCACTTTTTTAGTGGAAACCGGGGTGGAAACCCGCGCTGCTGCTTTTGCAGGTTCTGTGAACGAACAGGGCTTTTTTGTGTCTTTCGCGGGCGAATTTGCCACTTTTTCAGGCTTTTCCGTGAACGAATTGACATTTTCGGGGCTTTTCCGTGAACTTCCCGAAATCAGCAGATCCATCTGTGCCGCCAGGCGGCGTCCGTACCAGATGCCATCGGAGAACAGCGGCGTGAACCAGATCCGTTCCGGGTCGCCTGCGGGCAGCAGGCCTTTTTTATCGTAGGCGGTGCAGGGGTTGATAAGTGTGTCGCCGATAACAACATATCCGGCGCAGCCCATCAAGCTAAGCTGGATGTAGCACATCAGCCCAACGGTGTAGTCGATGTCCTGTGCAACGAACAGCACCTTTTCTTGGTAGTTGATGCCTTTGCGCTTGCAGATATTGGCGAACGACAGCAGCAGCGCACCGGCGCCGCAGGCGGGGTCATTGACCGCGATAAAACCTTTGCCGTCCAGCAGGGCGGGAACATCGTATGTGATTTCGCTCATACACTGGCACACGTTGTACGGTGTGAAGAACTGTCCCGCGTGGTCGTTGCCCAAGTTGCAGGCCATGTACAGCTCTCCAAGAAAATCCTGGTCGGGATTCTCGTCAATGGCATAAACCATTTGCATCAGCATTTCGGCCATGCGTTTGATTTCGTCCTCGCTGTACTTTTTGGCGATATTCCTTGCATCTGCGGCCCGCTTCAGCGCGTTGCCTTTGTCAGTCACATTGCTTATGTCGATGGCCGTCAGCTGAATAAAATCCGACCAGACTTCCCATCGGCCATGTCGGCCACACAGGCTGTTGAAGATGCTCAGGAACTCTTTCTTGTGGTCATCAACGCCCCGCACCACCTTTGCCATGGTTTACTCATCCTCGTCCGTGTCTTCGGGCGGGGTGGTATCGACCAGACCATCCGCGTTAAGGTCATCCGGGTCAATATCTCCGAATCCGTCCGCATTTTCGGGAATGTCGGGCACATTGGCGTTCAGCAGCTTTTTCTGGATAACGGTGCGGTGGAAATACTGGAGCCAAGTATCGTGCAGATTGCGGAACAGGTTCTTCAGCTTGGTAAACAGCGCATCGGAGATCACAAACTCCTTGCTCAAGGTGTACTTGATAGCGCCGTCCTCGTAGCTGAACTTGATGGAAGCATCGGGGCTGGTGTAGCCGTTGTCCTCGACCTTTTCCAGCATCGACATCTGGTCGGCCACATCCTGCAGGGGCCGCACCGTCATGGTCAGCGGGTAGCCGCTGCGGTTGAAAGTGGCCTGCAAGTCGTTTTCCTCGCAGATGCCCTTCAGCTTTTTCTGGTAGACGGCGAAAGTTGCTTCTTCATTCATTTTCATAGGGGTTTACTCCTTTCCGGTGCCGAGAATCGCCAGCATACCTGTGGTGGTTCTCGGAATTTTGTATTGCGTAATGTCATTTTCGGTAATGTACTTGCGGCCATAGTGTTCTTTCATGGAGCGCCAGACGCTCCATGGGATGCAGTACGCACCGCCGTGGGAAAATCCGGCCAGAACATAGCAGAAAGCGCCGAGCCGCATCTTTTCGTCCAGATACTCGGTCTGGCCGGGGCTGACGCGGGATTGCTCCATGCGGTTCGATCCGGTGAACTTGGCCTCCATGTAGACGGACCTGCCGCCGCGGAGTGTGCCGGCATAGTCGGGCTGGGCTTTTTTTTCGTAGAAGCCCACGACCTTGCCGCCGTTCTCGCGGCCCGTCATGTGGAACGGTTCGGGCGTCTTTTCGATGGATGCCACGCCCAGACGGCGGTAGTGGTCGAACGCGGCGTTGATATCGCGCTCAAACTGCTGGCCCAGCGCCTTGCTCACTGCGCCAATCAGCTGGCGACGGGGGTCTTTGCGGTTATTTTCCATTAAGCAAACCTCCTTGCAGCAGTGCCGCAGGCTGATACGCTGCCGGCAACTTGTCCGCGTACTTCTGCGCGGCGGCGTAGAACCATGGCGGCAGTGGCAGGTTCAGTTCTTCGTGGGCATCAATGGCGACCCTCACATTCAGCAAATCGGGCTGAAATCCTATGTACGGCTTGGCTGCCTCACAGATCTCCGCCACAGTGGGCGGCCACTTCATCGTGCGGCTGAGGGCAACCGCACCGGCCATGGCGGCATCATAGGAAATGTCTGTCAGCGACACCGCCCACGCATCGGACATTTCGTCCGGGTCATTCTCCCGGTAGAGGTTCGGCCACCAGTTCAGTAGCTTCAACATAAATTCGGTTGTCTGCTGGGTTGTCACTCTGCGCACCTCCCATTTCTTCCAGACGCTTTTTGAGCCGTTCGCGTACTGCCGCCTGCTTGCTCTGTGGGCGGGCAGCGGGCGCGGCTCTGGCCGCCGCTGCGGCGGCGTGGTTTTCTTTCTCGGCGCGGTAGGCATCCACGGACAGGATGTTCTGCTCCCGGCAGCGCTTGAGAATAGCCTTGACATAATTCCAGCTGCGCTTATTGTTGAGCGCCGCCTCGCCGATAGCCTCGCAGATCAGGTCTGCGGGCAGGTCGGCCAGCTGGCGGGAAATGTCATCAAACGCCGCCCGCGCAATAGGGCCGATGTTCTGCTCGTAGGCTTGGACGCAGGCGGAAATGTCGTTTTCAGCAGTAGCAGTAGAAGAAGATATATTATCCTTATCCTTTTCCTTATCCTTCTTCTTCTCCTTCTCTAAGCTTTTTTTTGAAACCGAAATAACCTGTTGGTTTTTTAGGTTTTCGTCTAAACCATTAGCTTTTTTGGTTTCAGTTTTTTTCGGTCTGCCACCTTTACGGCCATTTGCGGTTTTCACATTGTCAATCTGTTCCCATTGGGCCTTGTCACGGTCAATCTGGGAACGGATGCCAGGAAAAACAAACCGCTCATTTCCGGTGAGAGGTATCAATGTGCCGTCCTTGCTGTATTCCAGCAGGGCGGTGAAGAGCCGTCCGCGTTCCTCCGAGTTCAAAAGCTCCATGTTTTCAAGGTAGCTGTGGTAGGCACAGAAATAGGGCCGGAGCATTGCACCACCTCCCTTGGCCCGTCGGGCGGGCAGGACGGTTTATTCTTCATCGGTGTCGTCCTCGCTGTCGCAGTCCAGCCGGCGGCTTCTAATCTCTGCAATAGAACCCCATGCCTCGATGGCCGTTTCGATAGAAACACCCTCATCCGCATAAAGGGTGCAGAGAATGTCAATTTCGCTTTCGCTGCGGAGCAATTCATCGTACCGGGAGAGAGGGATGCAGACCGTAGCCTCATCGGCTACGCCGATTTCCCAATCTTCGGATTCTCCGTACTTGTCAATGATGCCGCCGATGGTTTTCATCAAATCCTCGGTGCTGGTAAAGGTGCTGCCGTTCCGAGCCATGTCGTCCAGCAGCTTTTTGATTTTGCGGTCTGCTTGAGAATTTGTCATAAAATATCTCCTTTGTTTAAATGTCAATGCCCAACTCGCGGGCCTCTTGCCGGGCGCCATCTATAAGGTGGCTCATTTCTGAGCTGTTCATGGCGCTGGTACGCTTGTACAGAATGTAGCTGCAATAGCGGCTGCCGTCCTTTTCGTGGGTGGTGATAAGGCGGGTGTAGGGGTAATAGCTGTGCGGGTCGGTGCCCTCCGGCAAGTCCACCATGACGACCTGACCGGCCTTATCCAGACACGGCGTTCCGTACTCAACCACCAAATCGCTTTTGATTTCGTCAAACTCGCCCCAGACGGTGGAGGCTATGCGGCTCACCAGCGCGTGAAAGTAGTTGTTGGACGCCAAGCTGCGCCGGGGTATCGCGCGGGTGATCTGCACCTCCAACAGCGCCCCTTGCAGCTGGTCGAACTGTTCCCGGAAATCCCCGGCAATCTCAATGACGATGCGCTGTCGGCCACGGTAGCCGGGCTCCATGCGCACCAGCCGCGCCCTCATTTGGATTCCTCCTTGTGGCAGTGCAGCCAGACATAGGTTGAATCGGGGCGCATATTGCCATACACCCAGTCGATGGCATCCTGCTCACTCATGTGGTCACGGAGGACGCGCTTCTCGTAGATGTACTCGCCGTTGACCTTTTTCTCGGCAATTTTGGCTTGGATTTCCTCGTCACGGTAGTTGGCCTCGACCAGATACAGGTCATAGTACGGGGCTGTGATGCCGTTGAGGTTGCCCATGTCGGTGGCGTAGAAGACCTTGCTGCCATCGTTGAACCAGATATGCCAGCAGCAGTTCCGCACATTGTGCTTTGTCTCGCAGGCTTTGACGAAGCAGTACCCGGTGTCGTACCAGCGGTCAGGTGTCGTGATGGTGATCTGCCGCAGCGGCACGCCCGCGTTCTGCAGGTCAGGCCCAAGCCACGGGCAAGCAAAGAACCGAAGTGACGGGCGCTCGGCGGCCAGCCGAGCCAGCGTCTTTGGCTGGAAGTGGTCGCTGTGGATGTGTGTCAGTAGCACCGCGTCCAGATCGCGGTAGACGCTTTCCAGACGGCGGAACGGAACGCCGCAGTCAATCAGGATGCGGTCATCCACCACCACGGCATTGCCCTTGCTGCCGGTGGAAATGATTTTGTACTCCATCACAGTGTGCTGATGTCAACAGCTTCGGGCTCGGCCTCTGCTGTCGGGGCGGGGGCTTCGGGCTCGGCGCTCGGCACTTCCTGCGCGTCTGCCGGGATACTGGCGCGGGCGGCCTCCACGGTCTCGGTCACGATCTGCCCGTCATCGGCCACATTGACGGCATCGTCATGCTCCAGCGCAGTAGTCATTTCAATGGACATGATGCCCCAGCGGCTGATGATGTGCCGCAGCAGGGTCTTTTTTGCCATGTCGTCAAAGTTCTTGTACCAGAACGAGGAGTAGCGCCACATATCCTTTTCGGGAACGCGGCCAGCTATCAAGTCCTCATAGCCTTGGCGGCTGAACGCCTTGGAGAAAGTATCTGCGTGGGTCATCATCTTTTCCTTGGACCAGTAAACGACCTTGCGGAAACCGTTGAGGTACTCGAAGTAGGCCATGTAGCCGATGGTGGGCAGGGTGACACGCTCGTCATCGTCCTCGATGAACTGGAACTTGGCCTTGCCGGTTTCCGGGTCTTTGCCCATGTACTCGCCCTGTTTGATGACCATGACATCCAGATCCTTGTACTGGCCGCTGCGCAGCGCCAGCTGAATGTAGCCCTTGTAGCCCAGCACGAATGTGGCGGTGGTGGTTTCCGGGCGAATCATGTTGCCGCCGCGGTCATACTTGGCCTTCTGCTTGAACGGAACGAGGTAATACTGACCCAACTGCGGGGAAGGGCTGAGGTTGAGGCTTTCGCCCAGCAGAGCACCGGCAAGGATCGTGCCGGCATCGCATTCCTGCAAGGCGGGGTTGACGGCCACGGCGCTGGTGATCGCGGCGGTAAAACGGCGGGCACGGGCCGGGTCGCGCAGCGTGCTGGCGATAAGGTTCTGATACATTTTGCTGTTGATGGCAACGCTGAATTTTTGCTTCTGCGGGGCGCTGTTAAGAGATTGTGTCATACTGCATACCTTCCTTTTCCATGAATGCTTTAAGTGCTTTCAGCTGCGGCAGCGTGCCTGTCACAGCAAACTTCGCAAGATATTTCTTCTCGGCGCGGGCGGCAGCGGGCGCCGGGGCGGCTGCCGGGGCCTGTGCGGGGCTTTCCGCCTGCGGGGGTGTAGCGACCTCGTGCGGCGGGGCGGGCTGCTCAGCGGCCCGCTTGGCGGCCTCAGCCTCAATGGCTGCCTTGGCCTTGGCTTCGGCCTCCTGCTGAGCCTGCTGGCGGGCGCGGCGTTCTTCGGCGGCGCGGCGCTGGGCTTCCAGCTGCTTGTGGCGCTGCTGCACGATCTGGCAGGCAGAGCCAAGGTCGAGCGATTTCTGATATTCGACCATGATTTCATCACGGTCCGGGTTTTCCTCCAGCGCGGCGCAGTCACGGACAATCTTGGTGACGCTCTGGGTGATAGCGGCCTTCATGGCTTTGGGTGTGCAGGTCAGCGTGACCTTGAGATTCAGCTGCTCAAATTTCAGCCAGTCCAGCCCGAAGCCGCTGGTCAGTTCGGTAAAGAAAGTCCGAACATCGTCCTCTTTCTGCTGTTTGATGCCAGCCTCCACATCGGCAATTTTCTTGCCAAGCGCTTCATCGGCGGCTTTGTAGGGGTTCGAGACGCACTCTTTGTAGACAGCTTCAAACTGTTCGTAGGGGGTCATAATGGCCTTTTTAACGGCCATGCGCTGGGCCTCGTAACCCTCCAACTCCTTGCGGACTTCGGTGCGGATCTTCTTGACATCGGTGCGGGTTTCCTCGGTCACGGCCAGAGCCATGACGGCGCTGGTCCGCTGTTCGATTTTGGCTTTGACATCCCGCAGCCGCTCCTCGATGATGGGCAGCTGCTTTAAGTTGATGACTTGCAGTTGTTCGGAATTTCCGTCCATGTGGTATACTCCTTTCTTTGTGTGCGGGGTTTAGAAAAGCTCCCGCGTGATGGTGATTTTTTCGCGTGTCTTAGCGCCGAAGTTGCCGCCCTCCAGCATCCCGGTCTTGCGGAACGCCGCCTCGGTGTAGATATCCGAGCAGGCCGTCATTCCGTTGACGGGGCGGTGGAAAGCGGAAAATGCCTGCACGGCAGTGGCGCTGGATGGAGCTTCAACCTCTGTCCAGCCGCCCTCGTAGGCCATGCCGCTGCTGCCGTAGGTGAAATAGAACTTCATCAAAAACACTCCTTGTCAGTCGCAAAACGGTTCGCAGACTTTGAACTCGAAACCGCCGTCAATCTCTCTGATGGCGTAGTAACCAGCAAAGTAATAGCCAGGGTCGCTGGAATGGGGCGCTCCATAGGCGATGTTTGCTTTCCATTCTGCGTGAATCGGACGAACCCTTCCGTTACAGAGCTTTTCAAAGCACCATTTGACAACTTCATCCTGCGGAAGATTTGTCTGAACATTCCAGATGCGAAAAGAGTCGCCATACGGCTTATATTGCCCGCAGTGGGTTTGTTTTGCTTCAATCATTTTGTACCTCTCATTCTCCGAAGCATTCGGTGACTTCCCACGCATTGCGGGTCGTCATGCACTGGTCGCAGCCAACGATCTCGTTGTCGGCGCTGATGTAGATGGTTTCGCAGGTTTGCTCGCAGATCGGGCAGACGGGGTAGGTCGGGTCTTTGCCGTCACGGTAGCCGGTGTTCCGCAGGTTGCGGATGTAGGCGGCATCGGGCAGATTACTCACGGCGGCCACGCTCCTTATCGTCCAGCTTGAACCAGATTCCAAGGCAGGTATTTACGCCCAGCAGACAGCTGATGAACAGGATCACGCCGTTCAGCAGGGGCATGTCGCCATCGGCCACGGAAACCACGGCCATCAGCACCACCAGCATCAGCGCAAGGCAGACAAACTGCATTGCCTTTTTCAGCAAACGGATCATGCTTCACCCTCCCATCTGCACCGGCCCGGCAGCGTTGCCATGATGACATCCCCCAGAACATGGGCAATGTCATCGGGCAGACCCAGTTCCGGGCCGTAGGCGCTGGTCAGAACTACAGTGCCGAAAATCTTCGTGCAGGCCAGAAAGCTGGCAACCTCGTTGGCAACGGGCCTCGGCCATTGCAGGCGGGCATCCTCGTCCACCATCAGCAGGTAGTGGCCCTCGATGTTGCGGACGGGAACGGTCTCCACATAGCCGCCGACAACTTTCTGCACATCCTCCAGCGCCGGTGCGGTAAAGGTCTGCACCCGCATATCGCCGTTGGTGGCAATTACAAGTCCTCGCATCATTTTCTGTCCTCCTCTCAAATCAAACCGCGCTTGCGGAGTTCGGCCTTGCGGGCTTCCAGCTTTTCGCGGCCACCGGGCTGTTCAATGAACCAGTGGTAAAATTCCAGCGTTGCCGCCGCAAGGCGTTCAGCCTTTTCGTCTGATAAATTGAATGGGTGCTTTTGCTTTGTCTCTTGCGGGGGCATCTCTGTTCCTCCTTGTGTTTTGCGGCTATTTCCCGCTATCCTCTGACGCTTCATCCTCCGAGGGGATAACGAACGGTTTTTGCCCAGTGACCTGAAGCAGTGCTCTCGGATAATCCGGGTCGTAGTCGAAAATGATCTTGACTTTTTTGCTTTTGTCGAGATAAGGAATCAATTCCGGCAAAAAAGCAAGTCTTTCAAAGGCATCGTCTTTTTCCCAATTACCGACTGCAATGCCTTTGTCGGGGGTATCTTTTGGGTAGCCGTAGTGCCGGAAAATTTCTTCTCTCGGCGGGCAAGGTGTTTTAGGTTGATTTTCCATGTGTTTTACCTCTTTTCGGTTTCAGCGTCAGCCAAAGGCTTTTTGCTGAAAGGTAAATGATTTTCTTCCAGCTTTGCTGTTCCACCAGCGCCCGCGTGCCCTCAAAAGGCGGCGGGCGTTTTCCTTTGCGCTTGGCATCAGCTATGATGCACTTGGCAATGATGTTGCTGATAAAGCGTTTCGTATTGGTTCGCCTCTTTTTTACGATTTGTTCAGTTCTACTGAACTTCCAGAGCAAAAAAATAAGCCGGGATGTCGATATGCTGGATGCCTAACAGGTCGCAGGCTTTCACCATTTCATCCTGTCGCCAGTCCACTTTCCCATTGAGTTTGAGGGAGCAAGTGCGCTCCGACCAATTCATTTGCTGGGCAAAAACCGCACGAGTACCGAAAACCTCCACGATTTTGCCAATCAGCTTGTTGTAGTTTCTCGGCATATAGTAAACCTCCTTTCGCTTGAAGTTTTGTTCAGTTTTTCTGAACTGTAACCAAAATACCACAGGGCAATCGCCATGTCAATAGGAAAATTCATTTTTTCTGAATTTTTTGTGCGCGTGTCTTGAACTTAAATTCAAAATATGCTATGATATGGAATATCAGGAGGGTCACATAATATGAAAACTTCTACTACCGCTGAGCGTCTCCAGCAAATCATGGACGAAAGGAATCTGAAACAGGTTGATGTGCTGGCTCTCGCGCAGCCTTACTGCAAGAAGTATGGTGTCTCGCTTGGCAAGACTGCTCTAAGCCAATATATAACGGGAAAGTTTCAGCCTGGGCAGGATCGCCTACAAATTCTTGGTCTTGCACTGAATGTCTCCGAGGCTTGGCTCATGGGTTTCGATGTTCCCAGAGAAAAGCAAAGTGCGCCCACCGATGAAAAGAGCGGTGAGCGCACAGAGGAATATATCGAGTTGTTCAATCAGTTAAACGCGGAACAGCAGTCTTTTATCATTCACGCGATAAAAGGTCTTTTATCTGAGCAATGACAGTGTTCTTGCCATTATCGGATAATTGCATAAAGAGTTCAACCGCAAGCATGACTTTAAGTTCTTCGGCCGGCTTGCTGGTTTCGATGTGCAAGTCCATTTCGCAGGCTCCTTTCTGATAGAATCTGCCGGCACAATGGCATTATAGCACAGGAACACTCTTTTTGCATGAAAATGCAAGATTATAGCAAAGGGCGTTAAAATACACATAGGAGGTTTCATTATGGCAGAAAACAGCTTCCAAATTTGGGATGATGTAGTCCACACAATGCCTGACCAGATGAAGCGTATTGCTTCTGCGAAAAAGGCCGCAACCTCTCCGAACAGTATTGACAGAGAAAACAAAACCGGTGTGTTTGAAGGGTCAGGTAAAGAGCCTTATCGTGTGACACTTGATTCCTGTACTTGCGGCGATTTTAGGCGCAGAAAACTACCTTGCAAGCACATGTATCGTCTGGCTATGGAATTGGGTGAATTTGGCGGTGATTTTGCAAAGGGCACAAACAAGAACGTGGTATCTCACGGCCAGATAAAATTTGAAGAAGCTGTTGATGAAATTGAAAAACTGCCAGAAGCAGCACAAAGAGATCTCCAACGTGTTTTTTTCTGGAATCCAAACCCAGAGTATATGCACATCCGCGAAGTTGACGATGTATCGAAAGCCCTTGAGACCTGCCCCATTGTTGAAGTTAAAGAGGCCTCGCTCACTGAACGTCTAAAGCTGATGAAAAAGACAGATATCATCCACGCACTAAAGGAAATGTCTGTTGAGTATCCGAAGCTACCGAAAGAAGAACTTATTCAATGGTGCGTTGAGAATGCTCCATCCATTGCTGCTTATGCTCCAAAGCGGTGCATAGTTGCACCGGCTTTCTGCGTTTCAAAGTTGTATCGCTCTATCTACACCTATTTAGCCAGAAAATTCGATTGGAATAATAGTTATGATATTTTCCGTGACAAAGAGGGCGTATTCGTTATTCCATACGGAGCGCAGCAGGTAAAACAGCCAGATGGGCAATATGTTTATGATTTTCCGAACGATGAAGTAACCGATATGCTGAATAAGCATCATTGCAATAGATGTGCTGGCGGTTATGTTACAAAGGCGCGCGAGTAAGCCCGAAAGGAGCGTAGCGGCATGAAAAAGCGAATCAACACTAATTCCGCAGCCCGTGCCGTCATCTACGCACGTTATTCCAGCGCCAACCAGCGTGACTGCTCCATCGAGCAGCAGGTGGAAAAGTGCCGGGAGCTGGCCGCCCGTGAGGGCGTGACCGTCATTGAAATATATGCTGACCGCGCCGTCAGCGGCAAAACGGACCGCCGCCCGAATTTCCAGCGGATGATGAAAGATGCCAGTCTGCGGCAGTTTGATGTGGTCCTTGCATGGAAGTCCAACCGCATGGGCCGGAATATGCTGCAAGCCATGATGAACGAGGAGCAGCTGCGCAGTAATGGTATCCGCACCATCTACGCCGAGGAAGATTTTGACGACACTGCCGCCGGGCGCTTTGCCCTGCGGAACATGATGAATGTCAATCAGTTCTATTCAGAGAACATGGCCGAAGACATCTCGCGCGGCCTGATGGACAACGCCAGTAAGTGCATGTCCAACGGCAGCCTGCCGCTTGGCTACAAGACCGGCAAAGATCAAAAGGTCGTGCTGGATGAAGCAGAGGCCGCTATCGTGCAAGAGATCTTTACTCGCGTGTCGTGCTATGAGCCGTTCATCGACATAGCCCGCGATCTGAACCGCCGGGGCATCAAGACCAAGAAGGGGGCAGAGTGGGGGCGCAGCAGCTTTCACACGATCTGCCGCAACGAGCGGTACAGGGGTATCTACATTTACCGTGATATCCGCGTTGAGGGTGGTATGCCGCGTATCGTATCGGACGAGCTTTTCTACAAAGTGCAGGAGGTATTGAAAGTGAAGAAAAATCCGCAGGGCCGCCGTAAGCGCAGCGGCTATGAAGAATACCTGCTGACCGGGAAGCTGTACTGCGGCCACTGCGGCAGCCCCATGACGGGCATTGCTGGCACCAGCAAGACCGGGGCCATGCACTATTACTACACCTGCCAGAAGCGCCGCACTGACCACAGCTGCGATAAGAAGGCCGTCCGCCGCGACCAGATTGAAAAGGCCGTGGCTATCGCTATCCAGCAGCAGCTGCTCACCGATGAAACCATCCAGATGATGGCGGATGAAACGATGGCCTATAACGCCCGCACGGAAATCAAATACCGCTTGCAGAGCTTGCAGCAGCAGCTTTATTCCAACGAGACCTCAACTGCCAACATTATGAAGGCGATTGAAATGGGCATCATCACAGACACTACGAAAGCCCGCTTGCTGGCGCTGGAGCAGGAGCACGGCCAGCTGCTTGCCAAAATCGACACGGCCAAGGCCGAGATGGTTCCCATCAACCGGGAGGATTTCGTCAGCCTGCTGGACATTTACCGCACGGGCGATGTGAACAACAAAAAGTATCTGGCCGCCCTGTTCGATACATTCCTTGTCCGGGTTGACCTTTATGACGACCACTTCAAGATCACCTTCGACCCGACAGGCGGAAAAATGCCGGTAGATATTCCCATCGGCGCGGAAGATTCTCCCGAAAGTCCGGGGGATTCTCCCGAATCCTCGGATTTTGAGGCATCTCCACAGGATGCAGAAAAGTTCGTTTTAGCTCTCCACAACCGCACCAAAATCCTCGAACGTTTGTTCGGGGATTTTTTTGTTTTAGTGATTTGT
>ENA-OWRJ01002598-OWRJ01002598.1-human-gut-metagenome-genome-assembly--contig:-NODE-2598-length-15030-cov-4.551452_pt1 | contig 15030 bp, 16 predicted proteins | sample MGYA00248269_ERZ651897 | MGnify/ENA primary metagenome ERZ651897 (study PRJEB26924, sample SAMEA4378252) | human gut metagenome | biome: human gut; feature: human-associated habitat; material: faeces...
GGTCGAGCTCTTCATCGACCGAAATGCGGGCATACCCCGCAATGTCAAAGCGTTCAATCATTTGCATTCACCCTTGAGATATTGTTCCGTCTGGCGCCAGCTGCCGAGGATTCCTCGGTAGTTGCTTTTCGGCTCATTTCCCATCCGTGTTCTCCTCCGTCTGCTCCGGCAGCTGTGCCGCGTCTGTGACAATGTCCGTGACGAGTTGGCGGAAGCTCTCGGCGTTCTGCGCGGTAACGACGGTTTTGCCTGTTTCTGCTTCCAGCGCTTTTCTCGCAACGCCCGCGACATTACCGCCGCGCCGGGCGACCTTCTGATTTTCGTCAAAGCCCTGCGGCTGTTCCGCTTTCGCAATATCGGTCGTGGACGCTTCTGCCAGCATGGTCAGCACCAACTCCAGATCGCTCATATCGTCACGGAGATTTTCCTTTCTCAAGCCCTTGAGGTTTTTATACTGCCGCGTGTTCATGCCAGCCCACGCGCGGGTGATCTCGTCCGTCAGAATGGCGTATTCCTTGCCTTTCTGCACGCCGCGCTTTTTCCATTCGTCTGTCAGCTCGTTTCGGATGCGGATGGCAAGCAGCCGCTGATGTACCCATTCCTCGGAATAGCCCTTTTTCAGATATGTTTCCAGCGCGCGGTCGATCGCCTGCTCCGGGTCGATGGTTTCCTCAATGCGTTCCCGTCCGACCATCGCCAGCCACGCCTTGAACGGCTCGGCTTTCTTGGAGGGAATGGACTGGATGATGCGCAGAAGCTGCTCCGTGTCGGCAACGTCTGTCAGGCGGTTTTTACCGTCCGCCGCCCGCATTTTCAAAGCGTGACAGTTTGTCACGGTTTCGTTGCCCTCTGCCTTTAGCCGCTGCTTCAGCTTGCGCCAGTATGCCGTTGGGTCTGTGCTGTTGGTCAGAACCGTAACCACGTCCACAATGGAAAAATACCATTCTTCCCGCTCTGCGTCCCACGCCACGCGGATCTTCTGATCTTCAAACAGCTGAATCTCGTTTTTCACAGGTACGTTCATGCGCAGCCTCCCAAATCAGTCACGGTTCTGTCATATATATCTGCTCAATCAAATTTAATTTATAGATAATATTGTACATCATAGCAATAGAGATTGCAAGACAAAATTGCGCACCGGGCGCGTTTGCGCGCATTGTAACCGGAACAAAAGTATGATAGTATGTATGGACACAAATCAAACCTCGGAGGCGCAGCAATGCAAAATCAAAAGCCACATTATGTAGAAGCTGTAAAAGAAATCGGAATCTTGACCGCGGCGGTGGCGATTATCGCGGCAGCGGTCTTCTTTTTTCTAGTGCCGAGTCACACGTCCGTCAGCAGCATTTCAGGCCTTGGCATTGTGCTGTCCAACTTTATTCCGCTGCCGCTGTCAGCCATCACAATGATTCTGAACGTGGTGCTCTTGATCATCGGGTTTCTAACCTGCGGAAAAGAGTTTGGCGCAAAGACTGTCTATACGAGTATCCTGCTGCCATTATTCATAGGGCTGTTTGAACTTGTGTTCCCGAATTTCAGTTCCATGACGGGCAGTCAGGAGCTCGATGTGCTTTGCTACATTCTGGTGGTCAGCATCGGTCTGAGCATCCTGTTTAACCGGAACGCGTCCTCCGGCGGACTGGACATCGTGGCGAAGATTCTAAACAAATATCTGCACGTGGAGCTGGGAAGAGCCATGTCGCTGGCAGGCATGTGTGTGGCGCTTTCGGCGGCGTTTGTCTACGACAAGAAAACCGTGGTTCTGAGCGTCCTCGGTACCTATTTTAACGGCATTGTTCTGGACAACTTTATTTTCGACCACAACAAAAAGCGCCGCGTCTGCATCATCACCGAAAAGGAGGAAGAACTCCGGAAGTTTATCATCAACGACCTGCACAGCGGCGCGACGATCTATGAGGCTATCGGCGCGTATAACTTTGAAAAGCACAATGAGATTATCACCATTGTCGATAAAAGTGAGTATCAGAAGCTGATGACGTTTATCAACCGCGAAGACCCGAAGGCATTTATCACCGTCTATAACGTGTCGAACATGCAATATCAGCCGAAAATTAGGTCAAAAGAGAAATAAAGAAGAATGCAATAGAATACGATGGAGAAAAGAACATGAAACTCAGAAGATTGGGAAAAACGGAACTGCAAGTCAGCGAAATTGGCTTTGGCGGCGAGTGGTTGGAGCGCCACCCGGAGGAGGACGGTATCGACCTGATTCACTATGCGTCCGCGCAGGGCATCAACATTTTAGATTGCTGGATGCCTGACCCGAAGTCGAGAGACATCATCGGCAAAGGTATCAAAGATAACCGCAGACAATGGTACATTCAGGGACACATCGGCTCTACATGGAAGGACGAGCAGTATTTCAGGACGCGCGACATGAAATATGTCCGCCCCGCGTTTGAGGACCTTCTGCGTCGCTTGCAGACGGACTATATTGACCTCGGCATGATTCACTATGTGGACTCCGAAAAAGAGTGGGAGCAGATGCAGCACTCGGACTATCTGGGTTACGTCATGGAGCTTAAAAACAGCGGCGTGATCCGCCACATCGGCATGAGCTCCCACAACCCAAAGGTTGCCAGGAAAGCCGCCGAGTCCGGGTATGTGGAGATGATTCTCTTCAGCATCAATCCGGCCTTTGATATGCTGCCCGCGAGCGAGAATATTGACACGATGTTTGCGGAAACATTTGACGCGGGACTCAAGGGAACGGACCCAGACCGCGCGAAGCTATACCGCATCTGTGAAGAAAATGACGTCGGCATCACAGTCATGAAGGGCTTCGCCGGCGGCAGACTGTTTGACGAAAAGCGTTCTCCGTTCGGCGTGCGCCTGAGTCCGGTGCAGTGTATTCACTACGCGCTGACGCGTCCGGCTGTCAGCGCCATCATGTGCGGCTACGACACCAAAGAGCAGGTTGATCAGGCGGTTGCCTATGAAACCGCGTCCAATGACGAAACGGACTACGCGTCGGTGCTTTCCAATGCGCCGTTCCACTCCTACCGTGGGGAATGCACCTACTGCGGACACTGCAAGCCCTGTGCTGCACAGCTCGATATCGCCATGATTAACAAGTTCTACGACCTTGCAACCATGCAGCCGGAGGTGCCCGCTATGGTACGTTCCCACTATGAAGCGCTGGAGCATACCGCATCTGAGTGCATCGGCTGCCATGCCTGCGAATCGCGCTGTCCCTTCGGCGTGCCCATCGCGGAACGGATGCAGAAAACCACGGAGCTCTTTGGGCGCTGAAAAACGTCAGAACAGCATACAAAAGTGGAAGGGCGCGTTGCAGAATAAACAGTTCTGCAGCGCGCCTTTTCCATGACGTCAAGCAATTCACTCTACTCACGGTCACCACTCCTGTTTTCGTCGTTATGTACTACTCCCACCCGTTCCGTTTGGCCAAAACGTCCATCGCGAAGCAGAGCACTTCCCACTGCGTCGTTTTTGACACGCAGGCTGATTTCGTAGGGGCGATTGAGCACATCGCCCCAATGGCAATTACGAATTCGCCGGAGATTTCCGTAAAATCGGGTTTATTTGCCGGGGCGATGTGCTCAATCGCCCCCTACGCATGGATTGCTCAAATGTGCAAAAATCAATAGATTTTACGTTCGCTCAGAGGCAGCTTTGGAGCAGCTCATAGAGTTTCTGGGCGTGGCGGCACTCGTCGAGCGCGATTTCCCGCAGCGTGCAGGCTCTGGCCCCGGCGAGCGGTGCAAGCGCTTCATAGCGGTCGCGCGCGGCAAGCTCGCCCTGATACTGCCGTCGTAAAGTCTCGGCGTTGCAGGTGATACAGGGGTTTTCGGGCTTCTTGGGGCAGACCTTTTTGCCCGTCAGAAGAAAATACATCGCCGAGAGCTCCTTTGCATGGCGGCGTTCGTCCTGCGAGAGCGCCCGGAGCGTCTTCTGCGCGCAGCCGGACATACGCGCGGCCAGGCACTGATAGGTGACTGCGTCCAGCATTTCATATTCGATGCTTGACAGCAGCTGCTCGGGGGTAATGGACGCGGTCTGTTCTTCCTGCGCAGCTTTCACCTGCACAGGTGGATTTGCGGATGTACTCTGCGCGTTCGCCTGCGCCGCCATGACGCGGCTCCAGACGTTCTGCGCCTGTTTGCAGTCAATCTGATTCATGGAATCCCTCCTTCCGTCCATTTTATGCCGCGGTGGTATGCAGGGGTTCCCCAATGGGTAGAATTGCTTCAAAAAAATACCGGGAACGCCGCGAAATTTGGTATGAAATTTGGCCGAAAAATCTTGTAATCACGGTTTTCCTGTGTTAGAATACATGTTTGTTAGATTCTTGACGAAGAAAAGAAAGGGGCGCAGGATATGACGCAGGACAAGCTTCGGAACATTGCGATCATCGCGCACGTTGACCATGGCAAGACGACCCTGGTCGATCAGATGTTAAAGCAGGGCGGCGTTTACCGCGAAAATCAGGTGGTTGCAGACCGTGTGATGGACTCAGGCGATCTCGAGCGCGAGCGCGGCATCACGATTCTGGCGAAGAACACCGCCGTACACTATAAAGACTACAAGATCAACATTGTCGACACCCCGGGCCACGCCGACTTCTCCGGCGAGGTCGAGCGTATTTTGAAGATGGTCGACGGCGTTCTGCTGCTGGTCGACGCGGCCGAGGGCCCCATGCCGCAGACGCGCTTCGTGCTGCAAAAGGCGCTGGAGCTCGGGCACAAGGTCATCGTGGTCGTGAACAAGATCGACCGCCCGGATGCGCGCGTCCACGAAGTCATCGACGAAGTCCTCGAGCTTCTTCTCGACCTCAACGCGACGGAGGAACAGTTCGAGTCTCCCACGCTCTTCTGCTCGGCGCGGCGCGGTATCGCGTCCTACAGCCCCAACGAAGAGGGAACCGACCTCACCCCGCTTTTTGAGACGATCATCAACTACATCGATCCCCCCAAGGGCGACCGCGAGGGCGCGCTTCAGGTGCTTGTTTCGTCCATCGACTACAATGAGTTCGTCGGCCGTATCGGCATCGGCCGCATCGAGCGCGGCACAGTCCGGCAGAACCAGGAGGTCATCGTCTGCGACTATCATGATCCCTCGATCAAGGAAAAGCAGAAGATCGTCACGCTCTATGAGTTCACGGGTCTTGGCAGAAGCCCCATCGAGGAAGCCAGCGCGGGCGAAATCGTCGCCTTCTCCGGCATTTCGGATATCACCATCGGGCGCACGCTCTGCGTGGCGGACGCGGTCGAGCCGCTGCCGTTCGTAAAGATCTCCGACCCGACGATCGAAATGACGTTCTCTATCAACGACTCGCCGTTCGCGGGCCGCGAGGGCAAATATGTCACCTCCCGGAACCTGCGCGACCGGCTGCAAAGAGAGCTTTTAAAGGATGTGTCTCTTCATGTCAAGGAGGTCGGCACAGACTCCTTCAACGTTGCGGGTCGGGGCGAAATGCACCTTTCGATCCTCATCGAGACCATGCGCCGCGAGGGCTATGAGTTCCAGGTCTCCACGCCGCACGTTCTGAACAAGGAGATTGACGGCAAGCTCTGCGAACCGATTGAGCGCATGGTCGCCGACGTTCCTGAAAATTCCGTCGGCTCGGTCATCGACAAGATGGCGCAGCGCAAGGGCGAGCTCATCTCCATGACCCCGATCGGAAGCCGGATGCGTCTGGAGTTCCTCGTCCCGACGAGAGGCCTCTTTGGCTACCGCAACGAATTTTTGACCGACACGCGCGGCGAGGGCATTATGGCCTCCACGCTTGAAACCTATGAGCCGGTCAAGGGCGACATTGAGCGCAGGCTTACGGGCTCTCTTGTCGCGTTCGAGACCGGCGAGGCCTGCGCCTACGGTCTTGGAAACGTGCAGGACCGCGGCACACTCTTCATCGCCCCGGGTACGGACGTGTACGCCGGTATGATCGTCGGCCAGTGCAACCGCAACGAGGACATGTCCGTCAACGTCTGCAAGAGAAAGCAGCTGACCAACATGCGCGCGGCAGGCTCGGATGAAGCCATCCGTCTCGCGCCGCCCAAGGTCCTGTCTCTGGAGCAGAGCATGGAATATCTCGCGGACGACGAGCTGCTTGAGGTCACGCCCAAGAGCCTTCGCATGCGCAAGCGTATCCTCGACCACTCGGCCCGTATGCGCGCCGCCTCCAAGGCAAAGTCTTAACTTTCAAAATAGCGTCAACCGGCGCTTCAGTGTGTCAAAAAACCTCGTAGAGTTTCGCCCCGCAGGGCGAAATAAAATGGAAATCCATTTTATCCGGCGGCTTTGCCGACCGGAAAAATACATATCGCCTCGCAAGTGTGGAATTTGTGCGCCAAAGGCGCACAAATTATGCGCGCAGTCGAGGCGCAGCCCCTTCTGTCAAGAAAGCGTCAGCTTTTTTGACAGTCTCAAGCGCCGGTTGACATTGTCAACCGGCGCTTTTGTCGTCCAAAGATTGTTTTTTAACGAAAATTCCCAAAATATGCATAATAGCAGGCGCGGCTTCCCGCCCAAGGACGGTACGATTTCGCCGAAGATTTTCGCCTTTCGGTAGCGTAATTTGCCGGGCGGACTGTGGGCATCGCCCCCTACGCACGTCCCGGGCATTTGCAAAAATCATAGAGGCAGGCGCACACAGCAATCTTCAAATGCTAATCGGCGAGCGCGGCGGCAAGGAGGGGTTCGTTTTCCCGGATGAGCTGCGGCAGCTGCGATAGGGGAAGCGGATTTTCGCCGAGGCCCGCCTCAATGGTAAAGCCCGGGCGGTGAAAGCGCCGGAGGAACCAGTCCTTGAAGCCGGCGTTGCTCGATTCCGGCGGCACGTCTTCTACTGCGTACCCGGACGCTTCGGAAAATTGCTCCGCCAAATTCTTTGCGCCGGGCGGGTCAATGTCCCGACCGCCGGGGTAAATGACGCGGCCCTGCGTGTGGTAGGCGAGGAGGATGTCCGGCCGGATGCAGGCCGTGTAGGCCGCAAGTGCCGCCGTCTCACGCTGGTCGAGGGGCTTCTTTCCCGGAAAATCCCGCGGCGCCGCGCGGTCAAAGCCGAGGCTTCCTTTGATTTCTTTCGCCAACTCCCACGACGCGGGATAGTTGAGATTCAAATCGACGCCCCGCAGATTCGCCTTCCACCCATCCGGGAACGGGATTTGCGGAAAAACGGCCGCAATCGCGGCGGCTTGGACGTATTCCGGCGAGGTCTCCGGAATTGCCCCCGCGACAAGGTCAGCCCCATCCGGATTCACGAGCGGCACGCAGTAGAGCATGGAGTTCCGGTAGAGCGCGCGGGCGCTTTTCCCGCCAAAGGTGCCGCCATTGCAGATGGCGCGGCAATAGGTGAGCAGCAGCTCCCACAAAAGCGTCCCCGTGACCGACTCATTCGCGTGGTGCGTTCCCGTGACGAGCACCTTCGTGCAGCCGCAGCCAAGCTGAATGGCGACAATCGGGCGGCCGCCAGCCGTGCGGGTGAGCGTTTTGATGTAGGCAAACGGCGCGACGCGGCGCAGCTGTTTCATGTATTGTTCCTGAAGCCCGGAGGTCATGTACCCGGGCGAAATCGCACAGAGCAAGAAAATCGCCTCCACCATAGTCTATGATGGAGGCATTTTCTTTAGAACCGGATGGCGTTAATTTTCTTCAAAGATGGCCTTCACGGCGCGATAGGTCATATAGCAGTCGTATTTCGCGACGACCTCAAACGGTGCGTGCATGGAAAGAACGGGAACGCCTGCGTCCAGCGTGTCGATGTTGCGCTTGGCCATGTATTTTGCGACCGTGCCGCCGCCGCCCGCGTCGGTTTTGCCGAGCTCGCACATCTGCCACGCGATTTCGTGGTCGTTCAGAAGCTTGCGGATTTTGCCCACGACCTCGCTCGAAGCGTCCGACGCGCCGGACTTGCCGCCCGAGCCCGTGTACTTGCAAAGGCCCACACCGTAGTTGAGATAGGCGGCGTTCTTGCGCTCAAAGACCTCAGAGAAGCCCGGGTCAAAGGCCGCGCAAACATCGGCAGACAAGCAGAAAGAGTTTGCCAGGCACGTGCGAAGATCAACACCCTGCGCTTTGCACAGGCATTCCATGAAATACTCGAACGCCTCGCCCTGCATGCCGGACACGCCCTCGGAGCCGATTTCTTCCTTGTCAGCAAAGATGCACACGGCGGTCTTTTTGGGGCTCTTCGCGTCAAAAATCGCGGCAAGCTCTGCGTACGCGCAGACACGGTCGTCGTGACCATACGCGCCGATCATGCTGCGGTCCAAGCCGATATCGCGCGCGTTGGCAGCCGGGACGGCCTCGAGCTCGGCGGAGATGAAGTCCTCTTCCACGATGCCGTATTTTTCGTTCAGGATCCGCAGCACGGCGAGCTTTACGCGGTCCTTGCCGTCGTCGTCAGCCTCGGGGCGGCTGCCCATCAGAATGTTCAGACTCTCGGACGGAATTGCCTCATTGAGGGGCTTTTTGCCCTGTTCGCGTCCCAGATGGGGAAGAAGGTCGGTGATGACGAGCTGGGGGTCGGCAAGGTCGTTTCCGATGGTCACATAGACCTCCGAGCCGTCGCGGCGGACGACCTTTCCGTGCAGCTCCAGCGGGACCGTTACCCACTGGTACTTGCGGATGCCGCCGTAGTGGTGCGTCTTGAGATAGGCAAGCTCGGTGTCCTCATAAAGGGGATTGGGCTTGATGTCGAGTCTCGGTGCGTCGGTGTGTGCCGCGCCGATGTTCGCGCCGTGGGACAGATCCTCCTCGCCGATGACCGCCAGCATGATGGCCTTGCCGCGGTTGTTCCAATAGAATTTGTCGCCGGTTTGGATCGGCATGCCGGGCTTGTATTCGACAAAGCCTCTGGCCTCTGCCTCGCGGATGGCGGTAAAGACGCATTCGCGCTCGGTCTTCGAGCGGTCCAGAAACGCCTTGTACGCCTCGCAATAGGCGTTCAGCTCGGCCTCTTCGTCCTTTGTCAGGCGGTCATAGCCGTTTTTCGGCTGGTAGAGAAGCTTCTCTCGCTGTTCCTTCGTCATAGGGGTTCCTCCTTTAAAATATCGTTCAGCAGGCGGCGGGAGCTTTCCCGGAACGCCTCGAGGGTTTGCGTGTTTTCCAGTGTGTACCGGCAGTGCGCGCGGTAAAAATCGTCCGGCTTCTGCGCGTCGATCCTCGCTCTTGCGGCAGGCTCCGTCAGACCGTCGCGCGCCATGATGCGCTGCATGCGAACTTCTTTTGGCGCGAGGACGCAGACGGTCTTGTCGCAGAGCGCGCCCATGCCGGACTCGAGAAGGTTGATCGCGTCAATGGCAAAAATGGGCGTTCCTTTCGCTTCTGCCTGCACCTTTTGTGTTTCTACGGCGCGGCCAACATGGAAGAAGACGATCTCATTGAGCTTTGCGAGCTTGTCCGCGCTGGAAAATACCAAAGACGCAAGCTTCGGCCGGTCCAGACTGCCGTCCGGAAGAAAGATATCGCCAAACGCGTGTTCCAGCGCTGTTTTCAGGTCCGGGTCCTCTCGCAGGAGCTCGTAATAAAGCGCGTCGCAGTCGACAATTTCGCCGCCGCGCGCGGCAATTTCCTGTAAAAGCGTCGTCTTGCCGCAGCCGGTAGGACCCGTAATGCCGATCGTTACCATGTTACACCTCGACAATGTGGAAGCCCGCGGCCTTCTTGAGCCGGTTCCCGATGGCAAGGCCGAGCCCGGAAGCATCCGGGCACTGCGCGTAAATTTCCGTCACAGCCTCGTGGTCAAATTCCCGAAGCGCGTCGAAGACGCGTCTGGCCTGCTCGGCCTTATCGGTGAACGAACCGAGGTCATGGACAATGTGGCCGGGGTAACGCCCGGTGAACTCGGAAAAGCAGATGACCCCCGCCGATGCGGGAAGATGCGCCTCGATGTACCGCGCGCTTTTTTCGGGGTCCCCCGTAAAGACGGTGACGGGCGCTTTGGGTGCGTAGTGCCGGTATTTCATGCCGGGCGCTTTCGGCTTTTCCCCGTCTTTGAGCAGGCTCACGACCGCCTTGTCGACGGCGACCTCTCCCAAAACGTCCTCGAGCATTTCCAGCGGCAGTCCGCCCGGACGAAGAAGGCGCGCAGGCTGACAGGTGAGATCGATGATCGTGGACTCCACGCCCACGCGGCAGGGCCCGCCGTCGAAAATCGCGTCGATTTTGCCGTCCATGTCCTCGCGCATATCCTCCATGCACGTGGGGCTTGGCCGCCCGGAGGTGTTTCCGGAGGGCGCGGCGATGGGAACGCCGGCTTCACGGATGACAGCGAGTGTTACCGGGTGATCGGGGCAGCGCACGCCGACCGTCTCGAGCCCGCCCGTTGTGCGAAGCGGGACGATGGGCTTTCGCGGAAGGATCATCGTCAAAGGCCCCGGCCAGAAGTTCTCCGCCAGCCGGTAAGCGGCCTCCGGCACGTTCTCGCAGTACCGCTCCAGCCACGACGCATCCGGGACATGGATGATGAGCGGATTGTCCTGCGGGCGGCCTTTTGCCTCAAAGATGTGCAAAACCGCTTCCTCGTCCAGCGCGTTCGCGCCGAGGCCATAGACCGTCTCCGTCGGAATGCCGAGGAGTCCTCCCGCGCGGATAATGTCTGCCGCCCGCGCAATATTCTCCGGCGTGAGCGCTTCAAAATAAATGGTGTTCATGGATATTCCTTCTTGCTTTGTGAATGATATTGAATTCGTGGCCGACTTCTCTACAAAAATCTGATCTTATATCGTTACACTGCGTAGGGGCGGACGGCCCTGCCCGCCCATAAAAAGTTACGAATTCGTCGAAAATTCATAGGAAAACAGGTTTTGCTGCGGGCGGACAGAGTCGTCCGTCCCTACGAAAAGCTTGCACGGGTCAATCGGCATCCCTGCTGTTTTGCAGCTTTTCTGCCTGGTCTGCGGTGACGAGCGCGTCGATGAGCTCGTCGAGATTGCCGTCCATGATAGAGTCGATCTTATAGAGCGTCAGGCCGATGCGGTGATCGGTGACGCGTCCCTGCGGGAAATTATAGGTGCGGATGCGCTCGTTTCGCATGCCGGTCCCGACCTGGCTGCGCCGCTCATTCGTCACGGCGGAGCTGATGCGCTCCTGCTCGATCTCGTATAGCTTGGAGGCCAGCATCTGCATGCACTTTTCGCGGTTCTGCACCTGCGAGCGTTCCTCCTGACAGGAGACGACAATGCCGGACGGCTTGTGGATCAGGCGCACGGCGGAGGACGTTTTGTTGATGTGCTGCCCGCCCGCGCCGGAGGAGCGGAACACCTGCATCTCGATATCCTCGGGGCGGATATCGACCTCAGCCTCCTCCATCTCGGGAAGCACGGCGACCGTCGCCGTCGAGGTGTGGACCCGGCCGCCGGACTCGGTCTCCGGCACGCGCTGCACGCGATGAACGCCGGACTCAAATTTCAGGCGCGAGTACGCCCCGTCGCCGTCAATTTCAAAATCCGCTTCCTTCACGCCGCCGAGCTCTGTCTCGTTGTAATTGAGTAACGTCACCTTCCAGCCCTTCGACTGCGCGTACATGGTGTACATCCGGTACAGGCTGTGGGCAAAAAGCGCACTCTCCTCGCCGCCCACGCCGCCGCGAATTTCCACAATGACGCTCTTATCGTCGTTCGGGTCGCGCGGCAGAAGCAGAATCTTGAGCTCCTGCTCCAGCTCCTCGAGCTGCTTTTTTAAGGCTGTGTATTCCTCCTGACAGAGCGATTTCATTTCCGCGTCAAGGCCGCCCGCATCCAGCATCTCGCGCAGTTCTTCCGCCTCTTTTTTTGCTTTGCAGAAGCTTCGGTAAGCCGTCACAATGGGCTCCAATCGCTTCTGTTCGCGCAGGAGCTTGGAAGCCGCCTTCGGGTCCGCATAAAAATCCGGCTGCCCGGCGCGCTCGGCCATTTCCATATATCGTTCTTCGACAAGTCGCAGTTTTTCCAGCATAAATTCCTCGCATGCACCCGTTCGTTCCGGGCAAATTTTACTTCTATCATCATACTCTATTTTTCCCCCGCCGTCAAATATTCGCGCGGCTTTTGCACATACTAGCCCTGATTTTTGAGGAAGGGAAGCGGCGCAATGAAGAGGCTTCTGGCAGTCCTGACGGCATTTTTGCTCGCGTTTTCGTGCGCAGTACGTGCCGGGGCGGGCAACACAACGGAGACGGCAGACTATATCGCCCTGACGTTCGACGACGGTCCCTCGGGCGCGATCACCGAGAAGCTGTTAGACGGTCTTGCGGCGCGAAACGTCAAGGCGACGTTTTTCCTCTGCGGCTATCGGATCGAAAAATTTCCGGAAATCGCGCAGCGCATGGCAGAAGAGGGCCACGAGCTGGGGCTCCACTCCAACCGGCACGACTACATGCAGCACATGACGAAAGAAGAAGCGCTGGACGACCTTTCCGAGTGCCAGAGCATCCTCACCGAGACAACCGGCGTTTCCGCGCGCCTGTTCCGCCCACCGGGTGGGCTTTACTCGCAGGACCTGCTGGATGCTTCGCGCGAGCTCGGGCTTAGCATCGTGTTCTGGTCGGTCGACCCGCATGACTGGGACAAAAAGAAATCCTCGCAGGTGCTGCCGTATCTGCTCTCGCATGCGTCGGCAGGCGATATCGTCCTGATGCACGATCTCACGGAGCATTCCGTCTCCGCCGCGCTGTCGTTTATCGATACGATGTATGCAAAAGGGTACGAGTTTTGTACCGTCTCCGAGCTTGCCGCGCTTTCCGGCGAGACACTTTCTCCCGGAACGTATTATAACCGTTTCCCGCATTGACGAACAGCGCCTCGTATATTAAAATAGAGAAAAACAACTTACAGGAGGCGCACCATGGATAAAAAGGAACTTCGCACGCAGATCCGCGCAAAAAAGCGTGCAATGACCCCCGCGCAGGTGGAAGCTTGCAGCGAGAAGCTGGCAGAGCTCTTCCGCGCGCACCCGCTCTACAAAGCCGCCAAAAGCATCTACGGCTACATGCCCTACAATCAGGAGGTGCGCACGATCCCGATCATGCGGCAGGCGCAGGCGGACGGAAAGCGCGTGGCCGTGCCGAAGGTGTATGGCGACACGATGAAATTCCTCTGGCTGGACGATTTAGACGCCGTCGCGCCCGGCGCGTATAACATTCCCGAGCCCATCGCGGACGGGCCCGAAGCAGACGACGAGACGGCGCTGGTTTTGATGCCCGGCCTCGCCTTCGACCCCGAGGGACACCGCTGCGGCTACGGCGGCGGATTCTACGATAAATTCCTCGCCGCGCACCCGAACCATCCGACGATTGCCCTTTGCTACGGCTTTCAGATGTTTGACCATCTGGACGTGGACGCGCACGATATCCCGGTCGACGCGGTTTTATCTGCGGATGTGGAGGCAGAGGGATGAAATACGTCCTGCTGCTCATCTTCTGCGCGCTCGTGTTTCTCGTCTGCTTTCTGGTCGACAAGCTCCTTCAGAAGCTCTTTCCGAAGCACGAGCTGGAAAAAAGCAAATCCGTCGTCCGCCCGCCGCAAAAGAGCGCAACGTTCGGCGTGCTGCTCTTGGTTATTCCGCTGATGGCGCTGCTTTTCTGGATGCCGGAGGGAGGAGATACCTTGCTCGCAATCTGCTGCGTCGGCGCGATGATCATGGGCGCGTTCCTACTCTACACATATTTTTCCGTCGCGATTTATTATGGGGAAGACAGCTTTCTCTATAAGACGCTGCGCGGCGGCAAAAAAGAATACCGCTACGCGGACATCCGGGGACAGCGAAGCCTCATGACGCGCGGCGGTATCAATACGATCTTGTTTGTCGATGAAGATGAGCTGAACCTCTACAGCGCCATGCAGAATCTGAACCCGTTTTTAAAAACAGCGTTCTTCCGCTGGTGCGAGGCAAAACACATCGACCCCGATTCTGTTGAAAATAATCCCCGCATGTTCACGTGGTTCCCGGACCCCGACGAAGTAAAACCGTCCGGCGAAGCGTGACGCACGCAGGAGACCTTATGATGAAAAAACGAACGGTTCTTATCCTGCTAGCAGCGCTCGTTTTGAGCCTTTCCGCCTGCGAAAAGCAGCCAGAGCCCGCGATGGACACCCAAGCCCCACCCGTTCTGGCCGCGCCCGCCGAAGCTTCCGCTCCGGAAATTCCGGCAGAACCGGAGTCCGAGCCGGAAAAGGAATGGACGCAGGCGGATATCCGCCGGATGTACAAGGCCATCAAAGAGCCGAAATGGGCATTCATCGACTGCCTGACAACGCCAGACAAGGCGAATAACTGTGTCGGCGCCGTGCTGTACTGGGACGGCGAGGCCTCGACGCTCGTTCGCTTCTTTGACGAAACCGGCTATTCCTACTGCGCAGGCCCCGTCGCGAAAGCGGCAGACGAGCCCGGGTTTACATACCTGGGTGATGGCACGGTCACCTTCCGCCTGCAGGCGGATGACGGAACCGTCTACGACTACACCTTGACCCTTTCTGCCGGCGACGCAGGCGCAAACTGGACGGCGAGCGACAGCCTCACAGCACCATAAAAGCGCCTGTTGCCGTAGCGGCCTTCTTGCCGTTTTCCGCGTAGACACAGCCGGACAGGAAGATCATGCGCCGCCCGGCCTGATCCACCTGTACGGCGACGGTCACGTGCTCTCCCGGCAGAACCGGACGCAGGTAATTGACTGCGAGGCTCACCGTGGAAAGCCGGTTCGTTTTGCAGCAGAAGCGTGCGGCTAGGCCCATGGTGTTGTCGAGCATCGACGCGAGCATGCCGCCGTGAAGCGTCTGCTTCGAGTTGAGCATCCAGTCCTCGGCGGCAAAGTCGAGCGTGAGCGACCGGTTCTCCGCGCTGCACGAAAGAAACGACGGCTTCATCAGACCGATCAGGCCGCAGGCCGCCCCTTCCTCCTCGCAAAGCATGCGATAGACCCGCTCCATAAAGGCCTGCTCTGTTTCGTCCTCCGCCCGGCAAAGCGTTCCGGCGTTCAGCGCGTCAAAAACCTCGTAATTCATACAGCACATCCCCTGTCGCGTTTTTTCGTATTCTATCATATTTCTGTATCGCCTTGCAAGTAAAACC
>ENA-OWRJ01002600-OWRJ01002600.1-human-gut-metagenome-genome-assembly--contig:-NODE-2600-length-15011-cov-5.845814_pt1 | contig 15011 bp, 17 predicted proteins | sample MGYA00248269_ERZ651897 | MGnify/ENA primary metagenome ERZ651897 (study PRJEB26924, sample SAMEA4378252) | human gut metagenome | biome: human gut; feature: human-associated habitat; material: faeces...
CTTTGTGTACCAATCTGTTTTTTTAATCAAAGTTCCTAATACAGGATGCTCAATTATAGTTGGTTTATTTTTTTCTTTGTCTTTCCAAAAAAACATAATCTCTCCTTTAATGTGCCCAAGCGTAGAATTGATTACCAAGATTCCATACAATGTCTGGAACAATCCTAGTAAATCCTTCTATAGCAAGGCGTTTTTCTGTTTGAGCAAATGTACCTGAATTTATCGTATTAATTATATTTGCCGCATGGCTTACACCGCCATTATGTCCAAATACGCGTCTACTATGAAGAACTTCATCCATAATCGTAACGGTGATTTTTTGCTTTCTTGGTCTGTTCCTGCTAGGTTTCAACCTTAGCAGCAACTGTAGCTATATCAATTTTGGGCTTTAGCGTTCCAAGTGCTTCACTAAGCCCTTTTGAAGATTGTGTCACAAATTCATTTTAACCATTTTGAAAGGATTTTATAATCTTCTTCAAAACTAACCCTGTCTCAATTATAGCAAGACAGGATTAATCACTCAATTACTTTTTCCAAAAAGTTCCTTGGCTTTCTGCATTTCAATCTTCTCATGCAAGTTGGTGTTATACGACTTCACCTACCCTCACAAATTTACGTTGAATTAATTCTTCCTTTTCTCCCTGTGTACGAATCGAATGATCGAAAGGATCCACCACAAAAGTTTCCGTAATCCTAACTCTATAAGGATTGTTTCTCTTTCCTGACATTTTGGTGATACCCCCTGTGCCGTTCTTTCTTCGATAACTCATATGAATTACCTCCTATTCATAATTAATATTATTTCGCATAAAAAATTTGCGATATCCAATACAATCTGCCTTGCTGTTTATCTGATTTCTAACATTTTTTACATGTCTCACCAAAACAACTCAGACATTTATTCATTTCAGACACTGCAAATAAATTTTGCGATATTAAGAATTCATCAACTGAGTAATCACCTTATACTGAACATAACAACACAGGAACTACCCCCCCAACTCACACAGTCTACAGGGTTTGTGACTTGTGTGACTTGTTGCTTGTGACTTGCTTGCGACTTTTACGTGTCTTATGGACATAAAAATAGGGCTATCCAGACCGAATTACCTAGTCTGAATAGCCCGAAAAGTCTAGCTTTTAAGCCTTTTATTTAGAATTTACCAGCCTTTGCTGCTTCCTCTACAGAAACAAGAAATGGCTTAAAACCTTACTATTTTAATGGTTTTGTGTCTTGTATGTGTCTTACCTCGTTTCTCTAAGGTATCCTGTTCTTTCCTTATTTACATAAGCACTTATATATTATCACAATACTAAGCTGCTGGCAATGTCAGAACCTGTCCTATGCGGATTGTGGTGCCGGTGATCTTCGACAGGCTCATGATCTCAACATACCTGCTACCATTCTTCAGATACTTTGCAGCAATATCCCATAAGGTATCACCTTTCTTGACGGTGTATGTCTTTGTCTTCTTTGCTGCCTCATTCGCTGATGCGTTCGTGCCTGGAATGCTGAGAACTAAGCCCGGATGGATTGTTACGCTCGTTAATGAGTTAAGGCTCATGATTTCCCTATATCTCGATCCTGATCCGAGGTACTTCTCTGCAATACCCCAGAGTGTGTCGCCTTTCTTTACCTCTACAGTCTTGTATCCGGTATCATTATCTTTTATATTTGCTTTAACATTGCCGGCATATGACGGCACACCATATCCGATGATGTACGGATCATTTAATAAGTATTTGCGCTCGTGAACAGCATCTGAAGTATTTCCCTCTACTGTATATACATATGTAGATGTTACTTTCGTCACAATTCCAACGTGCGACGGATCTGTCAGCTTATGTCCCTTTGAGAAGAAAATCAAAATGCCCGGAACTGGTGTGTATGTACCACAATAAGCCTTTGCATTCTTCCATCTGCCCTGCTTGATAAACCACTTCATTCCGGCTGTGCAGCTTGCAAATCTTGAGACAACATCTTTTGCGATTCCGCATACGATCATAACCCATGTAACAAATATAGCGCACCACGCAACATCCATTCCGAATGTTGAACCTGTCGCTTCGTTATATACTTTAATGTACTTATCATCACCATCCGGCTCACATGTTCCAATCTGGCTCTTCGCTGTGCTTATAATTTTGTCAACAATACTCATATTCTATTCCTCACTTTCTGATTTTTTCTGCAATATATCAATAGCTTTTGTAATCACCGCCGGTAAAGGAATTCCCATTAAGCCAGCGTTTTCTACTAATGAGATTAATTCATTTGCCATGAATGCTATGATTACCGCATCCCTGATATAATTTGTTCCTATCACTAGATCGAGCCTGTATGCTACCAGCACAAATACAAGCGTCATGCATTTACGGCATAACCCTTTCCAGCACGTCTTGCTTTCAAGGCTGCCGGTGTCCGTTTTTCTGCTCTTGTGAAACACTCCTGCGACTACAAGACCTGATACATAATCAAGCCCCATGAAAATCAAAAGAGACACCAATCCGGTGTCCCATCCTCCAAACAATGCTGCTATTCCGGAGCCAACCGCTCCGATCACTGTACATATAACCTGTTTCATATTGTCCTCCTTATTATGTAATTGCTACCCATTTCACCGATGTATCTCCATTGTCTGTTCTTGTAACATAGAGATCAAAACCTGTCGTAGTGATATTTGTTGCTGAACATCCCTTAAATACTGTTCCCGGAACAGTAGTCAACGGATCAAGTAATACAGCCGGTACCTTTGGCAGTGTTTCTTGGAACTTTACATGTGTTGCTGTCGGCTTATTGGCTACTGCTGCACAAATTTCAGTTCCTGTCGTTATTGTATGACCATTGAAACTGCCCGCCTGTACGTCTCCTTTTTCTGTGACTACCATAGCATTTGATCTTGCGCTTGAGGTTCCGTTACCGACAATAAGAAGTGCTCCATCCACATCCTCATTATATCTTCCTACAACAGTCTGTGAATTTCCAGTTGCCCGATTTCCTGTTCCTCCGGCATGAGAATTTTCTCCACTTGCTGTATTACCGTAACCTTCTACATGAGAATTTTTACCTTCTGCAATATTGCAGTTTCCCTCAGCATGAGAATTTTCTCCGCTTGCTGTGTTATTGTTACCTTCCACATGAGAATTTTCTCCGCTTGCTGTATTGATACTTCCCTCTGCGTGTGAATAGGAAGAATTAACAATATTACGACTACCTTCCACATGCGAATCATAACAACTATTTATAGTATTATTACCGCCTTCTGCATGAGATTCTGTTCCGCTTACAGTATTATCACCGCCTTCTGCATGAGACCAAGCTCCGCTTACAGTATTGCTGTAACCTTCTGCATAAGAACACCAACCGCTTGCAATATTATCCAGACCTTCTGCAATTGAATATGCTCCAACACTACTGCCATCCAATCTGGTACCGATCGTATAAAAAGGCGCATTTGTTTTGTTTCCATCAGAATCAACTACATCTTTGGCATACCCGATATGGAAAACTAATTGATCATAATCATAAAAATGGAAACCATATGAATTAATTTTTGAGTGCAGTCCACTCTCTTCGCCAATCCTAGTTTCTTCTCCAAAACTTGCAACAGAGATATCATTTTCATAAATCTGAATACTCTCATTGCTGATCTCCAATACCTTTTCAGATGCAGAATCTCCCAGTCTGAGAGAGCCATCATTGAATGTAATGTAATCCGTATGCTTATCCGTATTTGCATCTTTTGTATTGAGTATCTTATCCAGATTTGATGTAACACCTGTTATATTCTTTATAATGTCCCCTATATTCTGCTTACCAAGTTTCATTTCATCTGCCGATATGGCAAGGTGAGTATTCCCCTGTGCATCTATATAAAACATAATAAAGTTCTCGGAATCACCTATGTTAAGCTGTCCATCGTTTCCAAGAAACATTCCCATTGAAACATTATCAAGAGCTTCTTTTGTACCGGAATACAGACCACTATCGGTTATATGCCAGCCACCAATAGTTGCTCCAAAGGCAACCAAATCTTCAACTGCTATCTTAGTTGCTGTAATCGACTTAGCTCTGATCACACCACCATCAAGGCTGTTGTAGTCTGTCTGCTCTTTCTCTACAGTTTTCCCATCTGTATTGAGCTTATAATACAGACCATCCTCACCTTTGATAACAAGCTTATCCGCTATGACTGTACCACCTTTGATACTGTCACCTAAGATTGTCACCCCAACAAGGGTTCCGGTTATCTGCTGATCTCCGACAACAACATTCTCGATCAATCCGGATTTTGCAAAAAACTGTTCCAATGCCGCTTTTCCGATGTTTGAAAAGTCTATCTTTGCATATTCGATGTCTGCATCCGTCACATTGAGCTTATCAGTCTTTAATTTTTTGATATCCCCCTCTGCCGCCTGCAGTTTCTCAATAGTCGCAAACTTTATATAAGCCTGTGCAGCATCTAACTTATCCGCATATAATCGTCTGAATACCTGCTGAACATAGTTCTCAGTTGGGCTCACAAAAGTAGTTTCACTAAGCTCTGTACTGCCATACGAACCTATATCTGTTGTAAGGCCACCATCAAAACTGAAATTAAGGCTCATAATCGGAACATCATATACTTTCCCAGCTTTATCTGATACTTGAACAATATCTCCAAGGTCAAGGCACATATCTCCGGCAAAACTGCAGGTCACCGGGTGATAGCTCATATCTTTCAATGCCGTATACAAACTATCAAGGATCTCCTGTGTCATCAGAAAGTTGCTTGTTGCTATTCCGGTTGTTCCATCTCCGGCTTTAAGTGTACTGTTCTCATCTACAGCACATGAGATATAGCCAACTTGAAACAGATTCTCCTGCACAACAACATCATCAAATGATCTATCAAGATCTATCAAATAATCTACCGGATTGTACCATCTAAAATCCAGTACACCATCCCTGTCAAATGTTGCAAATTTTCCTGCAAGCCCGGCTATAAATCCAACTGCCTGCCGGTATGTGTAACCGTCAAAGTTCTTTGCGATACTGATTCCTGACGGAACATTCTTCATAGTGATACCTGTCATGGAACTTATCTCTTTACACACGTCTGACACATCACATGGATATGTGAGTTTTGACAAATAATATCCAGACATTCTATAAGCCATCCGGTCATAGGCTGTGAATGTGATCCGGTCATCATCTACAGACGGTTTCTGTGCCATGAAGTATCCCATTTTGACATACTCAATACTTTCATCATCAAGCATAAGCCCAAGCTCAAAAAGAAATTCTCTACCTGTAAGGCTGATATCCGGCTGGATCATTGTGATATCAAGCTGTGTGGAACTGGCGCACCCTATTTCTAAGGTGCTTGTTCCAGTTCCAGCTATACACTTCATATCACAACTGACAAATCCGGATTCGATCACAGTATCATCAAGCGTCATACGAGCTCTGAATGTTCTGCCATCTCCTGCCATTCTATTTTTTAAGTCTTCTGATACATTTGTGTACAATCTGTAACCTCCTACTTCTCGATCAGGTCAACTCCTACACCTGTATATCTGTATGATCCGTTTCGCACATCATACACAGGATAAGTCGGAGTGCCTGCATACATCTTTTTAGTTACATACTTCTTTGTTCGTGGATCCTTGAATTTGACATCAAAAAAAGAATCATAGATTGCACTTTCGATGAGTACTATCTGTGATTCTGTGAGATAGTTCCACTTAATCTTCAACGTCATTTTTCTTGCCACTATGTCACCGAACATTTCTCCGTTTGAGGTTCGCCCGGTGTTCTTGCTCCAGATCTTCTCCGGAGCATAAGTGAGACCGCCATTGATCGCAGGATCTGGCATGTCTACTCCATTTATTACAAGCTCTGCCACAGTCTCACTCCTTTCTATACCAGTAGCGGATTCTTGCCTGTCTGTATGGTCCTGTCATTAATATCCTTTACAACAACATCTGTCACTTCTTTTCCACCAACATATACATTGATCACAGGAGATGATCCACCTGATCTGCCACTACTGCTGTTTGCAGCCGTAACTGCTCTGTATACACCAGCTTCGATACCTTCGACAATCTGTGCATTATTTGCTACCGCTGTCTTACCGTTGCTGAACTTACCAACAAGCTCTCCGTGGTTCGCCATGAAGAGACCATCCTCCGGAAAACCACCAGTTGCATAAGCCGGTGTAAAACTATATACACCATTCATGGCTCCCTTGAGCGGATCTGAACCACTTCTTACTGCTAGTTTTATTGCGTTTTTTGACATTCCAGCATATATTTGTTTTGACACATTCTGTCCAATGCTTTGCAAGGTTGAATCACTCTGTGTTGTCACATTATACAAAACAGTCTTTCCTGTAAAATAACTCTTCATTGAGTTGCTTGTAGATTCAACCGTTTTTGCCGATCCGCCAACGCCATTAACTGCTGTATAGGTACCATATGTAACATTCTTGCCTGTCCAAGCTGCTTTATTTTTTGTTGCTGCATTCTTTATTTTATCTTTTTTTGTTGTATTAATCTTATATGATACTGTTTTGCCCTTCCATGATGCAGTATAGCTGTTTGCAACCTTTGCAAATGCTTTCGATGTCGGCATATTCCTGCCATTCGCCTGCGTTATGGCATCAAAATAAGCTTTCTTACCATTAAAACTGCTATTAAAAACATTTGATATCCGTTTGATCTGCTTTCCATTTGAATCCGCCACTCCGTTTGTTGTTGTCTTTACATCAACTACTGGACTCCGATCTGGTGTCGCATCTAAAAGGCTCTTTTTCATCCCCTTAAATTCTGGATCAGATACTCCATTGACTGTAGTTTCAACATTAAGTTTTACATTACTTTTGAATTCCTTTCCTATAAGAGTACCAGTTTTTGATCCATCACTAAGTTCGCCATCATCGTTCATATCAATATGCTGACCGGTAAGTGCATTTCCAAGAGTCTCTACTATTCCGTCTGCCCAACTTTGCACTGAATCAAAATTGTTATACAATGTATTACCAATTTTAAATCCAAGTGATGCAACTCCAACACAAATTGCAGCTTGAGGATTTCCTGTTATCATTAACGCCCCTAAAGCTGTACTTAATGTTGAAATAACAGTATTGCCAAAAGTTGGCTCATTTATTGTAGAAATATTAACTCCTATTCCACTCACAAGAAGTGTAGCTCCCGCTAACTTCTTTGTCGCTGCGCCTAATATTCCACTTCCAACAGTGTTGCCTGCAGCCGTTACCGCTGTTGTTGTAGCATTTGCAGCAACAGCATTCTTTACAACTTCAGCTAACATACCTGATAATTTGCTAATAAGTTGTGCTGTTCCAATGCTCAGAGTTAATGCTGTCAAAGCAACAGTAATTGCCTTTGAAACATTAACTTTGTCTTTTCCATCAAATAACCACGCAGCAAAGGAATCTGACCACTCTTGTACTTTAGGAATATGATCATATAATGCATTTCCTATTTTAAATCCTACAATAGCCGTTATTACAGATAAACCAATCGTTGTTGAAACAGAAACCGATTCCTTTCCAATTCCAAGTGCAATCTGCTTATCAAGAAGACCTTTAAGTGCTCCTGCAACAAGTTGTTTTCCACCATACTTCCAAAGAAAAGCTCCTATAAGAATTGAAACTGTATCAAGTTTTAATTCTGTTAAAAAGTCCAATCCACCTTCAAGAATTGTGCTCCAAGATATTCCAGTTAGCGCACTAATAATTGCTGTTTTCAACCCACCTACCCAGATATTCAATGTCGATGCGGCCTTTTTCCAATCAAAATCTCTAAAAAAATTATTAATTGCTGTAGCAATAGAATCTCCAAAGTTCGACCAATCGAATGTTGTTCCAAAACTATCAAGGAAACTAAGCGCTGTATTTAAGGAACCCGCAATCGTTGTTCCAAGATCTCCAAAAAGAGTGGGAGTTATAAGTCCATTCAAAAAATTTGCAAGGTTTGTTCCAAATGCACCAGCTTTAGCATATACTCTATTCCAATCGATTGACTCTAATACAGAACACAACTTATTACTGATTGCTGTACCGACAGCTTTCCAGTCACTATTCTTAATAGAATCTGCAAGGCTACTTGATATATCAACCTTTGTTGTCGCCCAGTTACCTGTATTTAACGATCCTGAACCATCACCAGATCCGGAACTTCCGCTGTTATCTTCAAGCTTTGTGATCTCATCAAATCCAAGAAGCACATTCTTAAGTGCCTGTGCGCTCTTTGTAGATTTGTCAAGGCTTGCTGAATAATCCTTTTGTGTATATACAGCCTTTTCAAATGTCGTCTGACCTGTAAGGTATGCAAAGAACTCTGCCAGCTTATTAAATGCATCAGCCACAGTGTTCACTATACTTGTAAGTATCGGTGTTATATAGCTGAGTAATGGCTGAAATGCAGATAATATACTGCTTTTCAGGTATGTGAATGATGACGCCAGTGAGGACAGATCACTATTTACAATCCTTGACTGCTTTGCAAAACTCTGCAGGTTCTCGCCCATATCTCCAATCAACTGCATTAACAGCATAGAAAGTACCATGGACTTAACCATTCTTGTGGTCTGTGACATTCTTGATCCTAAATCTGATATTCTCGATCCAAATTTTCGTGCGTGGGGCTCTCCATTTTGAAATTTATGAATAAGAGATGCCGTTGCATTACCGATATTTTTTACCGTTGATGCCAACCTGCCAAAGAATCCGGTAGAAGATTTTCGTGCAATATTCTGTAATGCTTCTCCAAGCTGAGTGATCTTCTCTTTTGCACTCTGAACAGATTCCTTTGTATGCTGCATTTTCGCCTTTAAAATCTCCTGCTGTCCGCTTAATGTTGCCGACTGTGAAGATGCAGTATTATATGCATTCTGTAATGATCTGAGTTTGTTCTCCTGCTGTGTGATTACAGAGTTCAATCTCTGCATACCCTGTGCACTTCCAAACGTCCTACTCTTAGCACTTACACCTTCCATAGCAGTTTCAAGCCGTTCCAACTTGCTCCAAGCGTCTTCACTAGATGCATCAAGCTCATCCATCTTCTTGATGATCGCATCCATAGACATAAATGATTTTCCAACATCTACAATCTCATATGGGGACTGTTCCAGTCGTTTTTTTGCAGCATCAAGTTCATTGAATGATATCTTATTCTCCTCAAGTGTAGTCCTGAGCCTTTTCATCTCTTCATTGATGCTGTCATTTATATTCATCTCAGACATTACAGAAGACATTGTTTCATAGTCTTTTTTAAGACCATCAAGGCTTGCCTGCTGCGACTTTATCTCACTTTCAGTTTTCTGAAGCTTCTGTGAAGATAGATCATACTTCTGATTAATAACATCCAGCTTGATCTGCTGTTCATTTAATGTATTAAGCAACTTCTGAAGCTTTGCCTGTTCTGAATCAAGTGCTTTCTGTGTTGGATTCTGTGATGATTCTCCTGCACTACGAGATGATACGCCAGATGCCTGTGCAGTACCGGTATTTCTATTAAATGTCGGTCGTGCTTTCCCCACTTCCAGCATCTTATCTTTTACCTTCTGCCATCCCTGGACCATCTTTGTAGTCTCAGACATACTCTGTTTAGATGTCTTCTGTGTATCTGCTGCTGTCTGCGAGATAACACGATTTGCGCTGCCTACTGTCTTTGTCAGATCAGACATTCTCTTATTGTATGTCTCACTCTGATTCACAAGTGACCGGATATCTTTTGACATGTCCTTGATTGGCTGTGTGATCTCATCCATGGCACTTGCTATATCTAAAGTCTGCGCTTCCGTACCTTTCAAGGATTCAGTGATCTCTGACAAAGCCCTTTTCAAGTTATTTGTATCTGCTGTAAACTTGACGGATATTTCTTCTATAGTCATATTCTGTCCCACCTCCTTTCTTTCTTATTTCTTTATTATTTGTGGCTCCTAGCCGCATATCTGTACATAAGTGCCTTATACTTTTCAAGCTCTGCCTGCTTCTTTTCTTCCTCGTTCCAGTATGGGAATACATCTGATACATTGATATCTCCGTCATTCTTCCATACCCACATAGATATAAGCTCCGCCTGTCGGAATGCAATATTTGCATCATGCTGGTGTATCCTGCGTTCACGCTCGTTGTAGACCTTTATCATATCCACAAGCTCGCCCCAGGTATAATCTAGAGCTTCAAAGAAACCGACACCTGCGATCCTTGCTTCAAACAGAAGTTTATCAACATCATAAGGGAGTATTCTCTGCCTCTGTCTTCACTTCGTCTCCTGCTGCCGGGATCATTCCATTCTCTTCCTGAATCCTTTTTACATTCTCTTCCAGATTGTCGAACATAGTCTTATAGGTTGCATTGATACTGTTCATGACACTGTTTGCCTGATCTTTTTTGATAATGCCTGAATTAACAGCAATATCTATAAGTACCTTTGCAAAATCTTCTGATCCGCACTTGTTATTCTCAACAAGCAAATCATAGAACTGCTCACCATCCGTGATCTCATTGTCATTGTCCTTGTAATTCAATGCTGCATCTAAGATATCAACTGCTCTGTCGATATCATCCACTGCACTCATAAGCGTTGCCAGCATGTTCTCATCGTACTTCTCTTTAAGTTTTTTCTGACCACCTGCTGTAAGTCTCAAATGAAATTTCTTGTCTACTCCATCCACCTTGAGTTTGATCTCTAATGTCTTCATTGTTTACCTCCTGAAAAAAGCAGGGAGAAAAAACTCCCTGCCTGTAATACTTTATTCTTTCAACTGAATTTTAGGCTGCCGGGTTTGTTGTCTCCCATTCGCCCTGAAGGTTTACGATTACTTTTGCTTTTACAAGCTGATTTACTTCTGCACCTGTAACCGTAGTTGTAACATATCCCTTGTTCTTGAAAACGGTCTTGTCCGGGAATGTAACCTCAACATCAACGATTGCCCCAGCCTTTTCAAGAGCTTTCAGTACACGATAATCTGAGGTAGATGCTGTATTATCGTAGAGATATTCAACCTCCCAACTATCATTCTCCTGCACACCCGGTACGCTCTTCTTTGACTTGTCCTTGAAACATGTAGCTTCAAGTGCTGATGGTGCACCTCCGATATCTCCGATTTTTGTTGCAAAATTGAGGGCTGTTGTTCCAATCTTGATATCAAGACCGATAGAAGCCAGTCCCTGTTTTGGTGTTTCTACTGCCATATTTTATACCATCCTTTCTTTTTTATGAACTTATAAGTCTGTTTGTTCTTATATCTACTTTGCTGCTATATCTGAGAGTCTTTTTATAGTATCCACTGGCATCATAGCTGTCAGAGTCAGGACTTTCATAATCCCTGTTGAATCCAAGACCTGTCATCTTCTCATCAGCCTTCATCATGATATCTATGCACTCTTCAAAGTCACCAGCCCATACATCCACCTGAAAGCTCAAGTTGTCCACTACGCTGTGCGACCCTGTACCCGTATTGCCTATCTGAAAAAATGTAATCAGAGGAACATCGCTGATAGTCTTGGGATAGTTCATCTTGATGGTAAGCCCGTCGTGCTCTATGCTCTCAAGCAGTTCTTTTATCTGTACTCTTGCATCTATCATTCTTTTATCTTACTCCCCATTGTGACCGCTGTTTTCAGCGTATTTACTATATGCTCCTCATTATTCTTCATAGCCGGATAAAGGAACGGCTGTGGTTCCTGTCCTCTGGTGAGATATCCTATCACCTCGCCATCTTTCTTTATTGGTATGAAATGATATTTTTCAGCTGTCGCCTTAGCAATCTTGCCGACTGGTATCATCCATGGTGTCTGTCTGTATCTGAGGTTGATTCCTTCTATACTGAGTCCCGCTGCCTGTCCGACTGGTCCCGTTCCAAACTCCACATAAGCCGCATACTCCGCATTGTCGTATACCTCGCCGGTTATCTTGCCGTCAGCCTCTGCTGTTCTGGTCTGTATCTTATCTCTGAGATATTCTCCATCAACAGGGGCAAGTGCCTTTGCTTCACCAGCTATGCGGTCTGCCTCCTGTTCAACAAGCTGTTTAACATTCCCATCTATGCCGTTTACAAGCCGGTCAAAATCGCTTATCAGCTTATCTAAGCCTTTGATATCCAACTGCATGTCTACTTCACCCTCTCTATGATCACAAGGCGGTAAGACGGATAGGGCTTGATAGATTCCACATTGTACATGTTGTCGCCAACCTTTACCCTGTCCTTTTCCTTCAGAATGATATCATCATCAAATACGCATCCCTGAAGCATCTCATTGACACGCTCGCCATACTCAGCTACTTCAACCTCTGAGGATATTGGGCTCCACAACATATCAGGCAGTGTTCCTGATGGTTCTGTCTCATATCCATACGATTCATTACCATATCTGTCCTGCCTGACTGTGGAGCGGTATATACTACTGTTCTGCCTCTTCTGAGCTATCTTTCTTCTTATGCTTGACATATACCCTTCTGTACCTTTTGAGACTATTAAGCACACCATCAATCTGTACATCGAAGCTGTCACTTGTGAGGTATGTAGTATTCTCTGATACAACGCCCTCGGAATAGCTCTCAGACTTCACATGCTTGTCTGTCTCATCCTTTTCATATAATATAGCTGCGATCTCAACAGCCTTTGAAGTAAAAGCATCATTAAACTGCTCAACATTCAAGAACAGATTAATGATGTCCTTTGCCTCTTCCAGATAGTCATTCAATGTATCCGTATCTATCTGCTTTTCAGATCCTATCTTTCTTCCAAGTCTCGCCAGTGCATCCATTATGTCACCTCTCAGTCGGCTGTCTTTGCAGCCGGTTTGGTTCTTTTCTGGGTCTTTGGCTCATCCTCGATCACATATGTTTTGCTGTCTTTCTTACAGTGGTCAATGACACGTTCATTTCTACAAATAAAGCTGTGTCCTGTATCAAGGTTCTTTATTACGGCCATATCATACCCTCCTATTTCTTATTGACTGTGAGAGTTGCAAGTGCATTCTTCTGGAGTACCTTGGCACCGCAAAGATGCAGACCTTTGACAGCATCTGAGAAGTTACTCTCTGGTCTGTAACCCTCTGTCTCAGTGATCTGTTCAGCGAATGTTGCGCCAGCATTCGTACCAGCAAGAATCTTGTACTTTGCACCCTCTGTATTCGGCACATTGTTTGATACATAGATCTGGAAGCCTGCTGCAGCACCGATATGTCCACCCTGAAGGATAGCCATGTTGACATCTGTACCATTGCCAACGAATCTTGAATCCTTCTGAAGGAGTCCATGATAGAATGGCGGCACAACTACCCAACGGCCTACTAATGGCACATTCTTCTCCGTGAGCTCTGTTCCCAGATCTACAAGACAATCATATGCATCATCCTTGGTCGGAACAACTGGAGATTCATCACTTCCGAGTGCTCCGGCGGCACCTGCTACCATGATTCCTGCAAGCAGTGAATCGATCGTATCATTCAAGGAATAGGCTGCTCTTGCCATAGCCTCGTTCATAAGCTTAGGATTTGTCTGAGCATTGTCCACATCCTTGATGGCAAAATTGAAGTAATTTGCCTGATCAATAGTAAGTGTGTTCTGCTCACCTGTAAGCTCCTCTGGGTCATCAATAGCAGCTCCTGTATACTTCTTGATTGTGATATCACCGATCTGGTTGATCTTTACAGTATCACCATACTGCTTGATCTCACCCTCATAGTCTCTGTTGACAAGACTTGCATATACATGCACCTTGTCAAGGTGTGCAAGAAGTCTTGCACTCCAAATCTGTGGAATAAAATTCTTTACTGACATATTTCATCGTCCTTTCTGTTTATTATTTGCTCTGTTTGAGGACTTTCTGCACCTCATCCCAGTTCGCATTGATCTCTTCCATGCTCATAGCCTTAATGCCATCCATAGTGAGCTTTGTTGTCTGGCTCTTATCTTTTGGTGCTGTTCCTCTCATTTTGTCGCTTACAGAATCCGCAACGGCTGTTCTGAAAGATGCTTCAAACTTATCAATCTTATCCGCTGTTTCTTCTGCTGTACTTCCGGTCAGAACTTCAGCAAATGAAGCATCCAGGCCTCTCTTCATCAGCTCCTTGCCTGTTGCAAGTACAAGCTGCTGTCTTTCAAATGCTTTCTTCTCAGCATCAAAGGCGGCCTTATCCTTATCAAACTGATACTTAGCTCTCTGATCCGCTGTCATTTTCTCCAGCTTCTTCGCCTCGTCAAGGTTATCAAGAGCTTCCTTATCCCACTTTGCCTTAGCTGTTGTAAGTGCCTGTGTAACTCTCGCATCTGTTACTGACTGAACAGCCTTCTTGAACTCTGGTCTTGCCAGAATTTCCTCTGGTGTCATTGATTCCAAAACAGCCTCAAGTGTTGCAGTTTCTGTCGTTCCTGCCTGATTCTGCTGTGTTCCCTGTGCCTGTGCTCCGGTCTGATCTACTCCGGCACCCTGCTGTGTCTGTGCGTTCATGTTCTGCTGTGTTCCATCCATTTTTCTGTTTCCTTTCTCTTTGTGCCTGCCAGTTCATGCCTGCCAGTTGTTTATAGTAAATCCCCAGCAAGTTCATGCCTTGCTGTTGAGGTTTTAATGTCTTTTCCTTGACAATAAAAAAGACCATGTTTTTATCATGGTCTGAATTAACAATTATTCTGTTTCTACTCCACTATTACCCAGTCTTCAGCAAGCATATCAGCCTGACTTGCAAGCCAGCCCATCTGTACTCCTGATGTTCCCACAAAGGCAATAGCTTTATTTCCAATAGACTCATGTTCACAATTTACAACATCCCCATCCATGGACTTATAAGATATTGCCGTTGCAAGCTGAATATACTGTTTCTTTCCATTCCAACCTTTTCTTGCAACCTTAAAACCTCTTTTGATCATCTCAATCGCAATGCCAAATGTCATGTTGTCACATGGTCTGTATGCCTCATCAAACTGTTTCTCCGGTGACCAACTCTCATATCCATCTGAATATCTTACGAGATAGCCTTCATCTGCTGGATTTTCTT
>ENA-OWRJ01002626-OWRJ01002626.1-human-gut-metagenome-genome-assembly--contig:-NODE-2626-length-14869-cov-3.207304_pt1 | contig 14869 bp, 12 predicted proteins | sample MGYA00248269_ERZ651897 | MGnify/ENA primary metagenome ERZ651897 (study PRJEB26924, sample SAMEA4378252) | human gut metagenome | biome: human gut; feature: human-associated habitat; material: faeces...
AGTGCTATAATCCATTCCATTCCTGCTCCGGTCTGATACACTTTAATAATTCCACCAATTCCGATAATCGGTGCATACAAAAGAAGTCTCAGCATAACTGCTGTAACCATCTGAATCTGCTGAATATCGTTTGTACTTCTTGTAATAAGAGATGCTGTAGAAAAACGGTTCATTTCCGCATTTGAAAATCCCATAACCTTTTTATAGATTTTTCCACGCAAATCCCTGCCAATACTCGCACCTACCTTAGAAGCAAGAAAACCGACTCCAATCGCCGCTACCAGAATCATAAATGCAATTCCAAGCATACGGCCGCCTTCTTTCCAGAGATAATCTGTCTGTATCTTATCGATATCTACTCCTGCAGCTTTATCACATTTTGTCGCATAGGCAACACCTGTAGAAAATAAAGTACTCTCTCCAATATCATTCATTTTCTTTTCGATTTCTTCTCTGGACTTCTGGATATCTTTGGCACTCATCATTCCTGTCTGCTTCATCTGATACAGCATTGGACGCACATCAACGTAAGTAACCTTTTTCCCGTTATCATCTTCCTCCTGAAAGCTTTTAAACTCCATGTTGAGCATCTTTCCAATCTCATCGACACTCATATCATCTATTTTATCCTTCATCGGAGCCATCGCAGGATTCGAAGTAATCGAATTCTTAATCATCTTCTTAAACTGCGATTCTTTTACATTTGACATGTTATGATTTAAGAAAATCGCTGTAAGAAATGTATCATCTAACTGATCCAGCTTCTCCTCATCCTCCGCCTTGCAAATGTAATACTCACCCTTTTTCTCATAAGTATCTTTCCATATTTTCTTCTCTTTCGAAGTCATATACAACTGCGAAATCTCATACTCATCCTCCGTCATTTTCACAGGAAGAATATGCTCCACACCTTTATTCTGAATTCCCACATCAATGATATCTGACGTATACTGCGGCAGCGACAAATCGCCAAACGCCTGCACAATAAGCAACAGCACAATCGCAACGATCATATACCAGTATGGGGCCATATTTTTAAATATTTTTGTCATTCTTTATGTCCTCCAACTACTTTTTGTCAAAACAATTTTACTCTGACTACTATGTTCATCAAAAATCAGCATCGTTTATTATTATACTTTCCAACGCCTACTCGTTCATCCTCTTCAGTAAAATCTCTGAGCACTCCTCCAAAGAAAGCTTCGCTGTATCAAGAACCAGATCATAGTTCTTCTCGTCCTTCCAGTCCTTTTTCGTCCAGAACTTAAAATACTTTTCCCTGCCCCAATCCTTTCTGTCCATTAAACGACGTGCCTTCTGCATCGTGTCTACATTTTCCTTATCAAAAATGCGCTGTACCCTCTTCTCCTTATCACTACAGCGAACAAAAACTGTCACAACATCTTCGCAGGATTTCAAAATTTCTGTAGAACATCTTCCGATAAAAACCGCCGGACCTTCTGCATGAAGATTCTTGATCGTCTCTTTCATTCCATAGAAAATCTCATTAATTTTCGCCATATTTTCATACTGATTATAGCCTGCCATCATCGCGATATTATAGAGAAAACTTCCTACTTTATTCTCGTCAAACTCCTTAAGAGCTGCAATCTCTATGCCATATCCTTTCGCGGCCTCAATCAGCAACTGTCCATCATAGTAAGGAATCTGTGCCTCTTTCGCGATGCGAATTCCGATATCCCGTCCTCCGCTGCCAAATTCCCTTTCTATTGCCACTGACTTCATATACTGCATTCCTTTCTTCTAATCTGACTAACTCTTTGGTCATCATCTTCATCAATACTCCAAAAATTATCTAAAATTTCTCCCGGTCATTTTCCAGTGGCATTATCAGTCGATGCCATTAAAAATACTTCCTGTAAATGCTATCTGTAAATATTTCCGTAAAGTAATTCTGTTACTTTTGAAGTTCCTCATCCAGACTGCGAAGCATCTTCTGCATTATCTGGTTCATAAGTTCTTTCTCCTCATCCGTCACATAACGCATGACAACCTCTTTACATTCATTATGAACCTCCAGCATATTTTTCGCTGCTTCCACAGCCTTCTCAGTTAACTCAATGTGTCTCTTTCTGCGGTCATTCTCATCCTCTGTCAAAACGACAAAACCTTTCGCCCGTAAATTATCTACAGACTTTGAAATGTGTGCTTTGGATAAATTCTTCTCCTCCACAATATCTTTTGCTGTATCACCACATGGTGAATGATATAAAAATAAAAGAATCTCCAGTTCTACATTTCTCACTCCGTATTTCTGTGCGAACACCTCTGACTTTTTATCAAGAAGCTTACGCATCTTCATTCCACAGGTATTAATTAACGAATCCCGCATAGTTTTATCCTCCTGTTATGTATCTTTTTCATATTCCTTAGGTTGCCTTTTGGCAATTAGTTCACTAACGAACTTGTTTGCATATAATAATCCTTTTCTTTCCAAATGTCAATGGTGAATTTTGAATTGCCGAGCTGGCGAGGCAGACGAATTCCAGAATTTACTTCATAAACTTGTCTATCGCATCATTCAATGCTTCAATCGCCTCCTCATCCCCCGTTTTTATCGCATCAACAATACAAGTTGACATATGTTCTTTCAATATAACCCGGCTAAGGCTCTTGACTGCGGCATCTACAGCGGCGAGCTGGATTAACACTTCGCTGCAGTCTCTTCCAGATTCAATCATAATTTTTATAGACTTCATATGACCTATAATCCGGGCAATGCGGTTTAGTTCGTTTTTCACGATTTGGGGCGAATGGGTGTGTGTATGAGTGTAAACATTTCCGTTTGCATCTACATGGGTATGGGTATGCTGGTACACTGATGCTTCTCCTGATTTATGAGTATGCTGATTCACTGATGCTTCTCCTGATTTATGAGTGTGCTGATTCACTGATGACTTTTCTGATTTACCAATATGTTGATGTTCTGACAATTCCTCATGCTTATGAGAATGTCCTTCTTTATGTGTACCGCCATAGTGTACATTTCCTTGAATATCTTCCTGATTGTAGAAATTATTTTGATTTTTTATACATTCATTTTCTTGAATATGTATTTTTCCTATCTTTTTTGTTGTATCATTTTTCTTATTATTTTCATTTCTATTATTTTGAATATGTTTATTTTTCATTTTTATCCTGCCTCGTATTATTAAAATTTGTGGTAATTTTGAATTTTGTAATATCCAGAGAGATAGCAGAGAAGATTACAAAAATAAAATCAATGTATATAAGATTAATGTTATAAAATCGTATAAAAGATATATTCCAGCAATTATTTTACTCATTGCAATAATATTATATGAAAATGATATTAAAAACGCCGCAATTTCATTACCAAATATAATAGATAAGTAATATCATTTTCTGATTGAAGTATTTATAATCCAAATATCACAATCCGCTCTCTCATATCATTTCCCGGAAATAAATCTCTGCAATCTATTTCGTCTTCAAACATAAATTCATCTACGGTCATTAAATAAGAAATATATTCATCCGACGGATAATAAAACAGTAGTTTTATCTCTCTTGGTTTTTCGTAATAGGATTCTAGTATCCTGTGTATCACTTTTTGCAAAATTTCAAGTGAAAATGGGTTAAAGAAGTAAATTCTATCTACTTCTCTTGGTACAGAAAAGTATTCAGCATTTTCCGCTTTAAATGCTATTCTTCCTGCTGAAATGGCTTTTTCTTTGTTTTCTATTGCTTTATTGTAGATTCTCTCATCGTATTCCACGCCGATGGACCTGCATCTGGTCTGATAGGCAAGGAAAAAGTCTACACGGCCTTTTCCACACCCGTAATCAAGAAGTGTATTGCCTTTTCTTATGATTCCTGTGTTTGCCAGCCTTTCTAATACAGAATATGGCGTTGGTTCATAGGGATAATAATATTGTCCTGCATTGGAATCATCGCGTCCCATTGTATGGATTTTCAGTAGTTTATCCCATTTATTTTCATATATATCTTCTTTCATTTTTTATTTGCCCCTTTTTTTATTTTTCTCTTATATTCTCCTATTTTCTTTCATTTTCTTTCTCAGAATATTTCCTGTGATTCTCAATTAGTCTACCATAATCCCACTTCTAATCCAATCTTCCAAAATAGAAATTCATATTTTTTAAATAGAATATCAAATGTCATTCTTTTTTCTAAAATGCTAAACTCCAATCAAGTTAAGAAACACGCAAATAAAAAAGAGGAGAGGAAAAAATGGAAAACAACAGTAACAGTGGTGTTATATACCAGGGAAAAATACCAAATCGTGTGAAGTACTGCTTTGCCTTTGGTGCATTAGGAAAAGACTTAATCTATGGAATGATTGCAACTTTTTCTATGATTTATTTTACAGATATTATTAAAGTTGCTCCCGCATTTATCGGAAGTATGTTCTTCGTTGCAAAGTTGTGGGATGCTTTTAACGATTTATTTATGGGTATGATTGTTGATAATACGAGAAGCCGGTGGGGTAAATTCGTTCCGTGGCTTGTTATCGGTACATTGATTAACGCTTTTGTATTCATTACCGTATTTACAGACTTTCATTTATCAGGTGTAAGTCTTTGTGTATTTGCATCTGTCGTTTATGTTTTATGGGGAATGACTTATACGATTATGGATATTCCGTATTGGTCTATTATTCCTAACTTAACTTCCGACCCGGAAGAACGTGAAAAAGTATCTGTTTTACCAAGAATTTTTGCCAGTATCGGTCAGTCCCTTATCATTGCTGGTTTCGGTGTACAGATTATTAAAGGACTTGGTGGAAATTATATCGGATATCACAGATTCGCATTAATTATCGCAGCAACCTTTATTTTTACAATGGCTGTCTGCGTTATCAACCTGCCAAAGAAACAGCAGGATACCGGAACTGCAGAGAAAATGAAATTCAGAGATATTTTCACTGTAATCAAAAAGAATGACCAGTTAAGATGGGCTGTCCTCTTAATTTTATTATACAATGTTGGAATTCAGGCTATCATGGGTGTTGCTACATATTATTTCAGCTATGTTTGCAATAATGCCGGAATGTTATCTGCTTTCATGATCAGTGCATCTGTTGCAGAGGTAGTTGGATTATTAATCTTCCCTAAAGTCACAAAATTATTATCCAGAAAAAAGGCATTCTTAATGGCTTGTACGCTTCCACCAATCGGTCTTATCTTACTGCTCATTGTAGGATTTGTATGTCCTTCTAATATACCTTTAACTGCAATTGCGGGAATTATCGTTAAAACTGGTACAGGTCTTGAACTTGGATGTGCTACCGTTTTCCTTGCAGACGTTGTTGATTATGGCGAATATGTATTAGGTGTCAGAAATGAAGGTGTCGTATTCTCCCTTCAGACATTAATCGTAAAACTGACCGCAGCTTTTACAGCTTTAGCAATCGGATTCGTATTAGAGTTAACTGGATACGTTCCAAATGCAGTACAGTCTTTAGCAACACAGAACTCCATCCGTGTGCTGATGTGCATTGTACCAGCTCTCGGCATCATTCTTGCTTACGTTGTATTTAAGACTAAATATAAGCTTAATGATGAGTTTATGAAAAAAGTAGTTGCTAAGATCAGTGGTAAAGCTGAAGAATAATCGCAGAATATTACACAAGGTATAAGACTAGAGCGTGTTTGAAAAAGGCTTTCTGCAAGATGTGCGTTACAATTTGTGGGAGATTTCGCCTGAATGAGGGCGGCGTAGCGGGCTACGTCAACTGAATGAAGGCAAAATATACCGCAAATTGGGGCGTGCAGATTGTAGGAATGATTTTTCAAACACGCTCTAATCTAAAAATACAGAGCTATCTGCAATATAACAACAGGATACTGTGCAAAGTATATAACACTAACTATTCCGATTCATTAAATTTACAAACTTACATTTCAAATAAATTCTATGTTTCGGAACAGTTATAAAACATTATAGGGCAAATAAGTAAGGGCAAGTTGATTGATATAAAATGTAATCGACTTGCTCTTATTTATGGTACAATCTAAACGGCTGCAAAATAATAAAATAAGTAGTAAAATCCATACCAAAGGAACTATGTCAAAAATAAATAACACAATAAATAGAAAAACAACTATAAAAAATAAATTTCAAAACAAACAACAACGTAACTATAAAAAAACAAACTTAAAAGCAAATACCATATAAATAACCACAAATAAACTACAGAAAAAATGAGGAAAAAATCTTGATAAACTTTACTATTATTTTAGCTGATGATGAACAGCAAATATTATATGGAATGAAAAACGGCATCGACTGGGAGAGCCTTGGTTTCTCCGTTGTTGGTACGGCAAAACGGGAAAGAGGCCTTAGAACTCATTGAAGAATATCACCCAGACCTTTTAATCAGTGATATTAAAATGCCATTTATGGACGGTTTAGAGCTTTCTAAAACCATTCATGAGAACTACATAAACACGAAAATTATTCTTTTTTCCGGTTGGGATGATTTTGAATATGCCAGAACCGCTATCAGCTATGGAGTTTCACAATACATCATGAAACCAATCGACTACAACGAAATGCAGAAACTTCTCACTACAATGCATGAGGAACTCGAAAAAGAATATGCCGAGAAAATGAACCGCACCCGCTTGGAGAACATTTATACAGAAAGTATTCCTCTTCTTCGGCAGCAGTTTTTTACACAGCTTTTAACAGAAACTCTTACCGAAGATTATTGTACTCTTCAAATGAAAAATTTAAAACTGAATCTTGATTATAAAGTTTTTCACATCATTACTGTAAAGACTCGTGAAAATGATTTAAATGATGTTCTTTCCGAACTTTCCATCAAGGAAACGATTAAAGAATCTCTCGAAAAAATAACGGACCTCTACCATTTCGGTATGATTGACAGAGAAGTATTTTTGCTATGTGGCAATAAAAAGCACGATATTGAACGGATTACCCGTACTATACAGGAGGCCTCCGTCATTATCGAACGTATTTTTCACACGAAAATATCCTGCGGCATCAGTTCCAGCGGTACCAGTTTAAGGGCACTTCCTGTCCTCTATCAGCAGGCTCTAGAAGCACTTGATTATAATGTAGTCATACAAGATGAGAGCTATACTTACTATAATGACATCCTTCCGCTCCAAAAGGATGCACCGCTTCAAAAAGACGATGACTGGAATTCCGAAGTAGATTCCATTGAGAAGATCATAACTCACTGTTCTGAAGAAGAACTGAAAACTGCTGTTTTAAATATGCTTGAACATCTACATGAAGCCCATTACAACTTAAATGAATACCAGATCGTCATATTAGAGATTTCCTTCTCCCTCGCCCGTCTTTATAAAAAATATCAGATTACCTCTGATAAAGAATTTGCCGGTTCCAAAAAAATGGCGGTAAAAATTCTCTCTTTAAACACTGGCGAAGAGCTCGACAACTGGCTTATTAATTATTTTCAGCTCATGCGTACATTGATTCAGAAAAAGCAGGTAGATAATAACGTTATTTTAGCAGAAAATGCAAAGAAATTAGTGGAGGAACATTTCCGTGAACCTGACCTTTCCGTAGAGTCCATTTGCAAGGAACTTCATGTGAGTTCTTCCTACTTTTCAAAGATTTTTAAGCAGGAAACGGAAACTACTTTTTTAAATTACCTCATCAGCCGCCGCATGGAAGAAGCGAAAATGTTACTGAAAATGACCGACTACAAAAGCCATGTCATCGGAACAATGGTCGGATACCCCGAACCAAATTACTTTAGCTATGTATTTAAAAAGCACTGTGGTATCTCTCCGGTAAAATACCGAAAACTTGGAGGGGAAAATAACTAAAAGGACCTTCTCCCGGCATCCAGAGTATGTTTAAAAAATGCTTTTTGCAAGATATATGTCACAATTTACGGGAAATTTCCCTCCCTGACAAACGAAAGGATTTATTTATGAACAATAAAAAATTAAGCATTCGTGTTCTTTTTCCTTTAATAATGTCCATCTCGATTGTCTTCTGTATTTTAAGCTGCATGATACTGTTTTCTCATTATATTTCTACCTATCTTGTCCGTAAAACGATAGAAGAAACCAGCAGGCAGAAAAATGTACTTGCACAAAATATTGAAAATGAAATAGATTCAATCAATTCTATTATGAATAACATTTACTACAACACAATCAAAAAATATGATATTCAGGACAAGAACTTTAAAATCACTTTAGCAAATGAAATCACCAGCAATTCAGAAACAATCTATGGACTCGCTTTATATGATACAGAAGGCAAAAACTTATGGCACTCTAACAATTTAACCAGTACTTCCATGCAAAATGAAAGCTGGTTTACTGAGGCAAAAGATAATATCGAAACTATTTGTTACGGCTCAAAAAAACTTGTTTATCCCGACAACGTAAAACAGGTATTTCAGATAAGCCGCTATGTAGAGTACATTAATCACGGCAAAATGAAATCCGGTGTTCTTTTAATGCAGTACTATACCGATTCCATCGATGCAATTTTAGAGCATTATAAGAATACGCAAAACTCTTACTGCTACCTGCTTGATAATACATCGAACTTTCTTTATCATCCGTTTATAAAAGAAATTTCTTCTGGTTTATATAAAGAAAACACTACTAAAATTGCTCTAAACAGCACCAATTACAGCATCAAAAAGCTACATGGTACAAAGTGGCTGATCGAACGCCAGCAGATTGGTTATACCGGCTGGAATATCGTCCTTGTCAGTTCCCTGTTTAATATTCACACAGAAAATATGGGTATTTATTATGTAATCTGGCTGCTTCTGCTTATCGTTGGAATTATTCTTGTTTTCACTGACATTTTGCTGTTCCATGACTTCACAAATCCTGTCTACCAATTACTCGATACCATGCAGGAATTCGGAAAGGGAAATTATGAAGTAAAAGCCGCAGAAAATGGAATTGGTGAACTGAAAACATTAAGTGCACATTTTAATATTATGGCAGAAAAATTACAAAACCAAATGGGCGAAATCCGTAGAAATGAACGGGAAAAACGAAAAATGGAGAAAAAACTTTTGCAGTCTCAGATTAACCCGCATTTTCTCTATAATACGCTGGACTCTATCATCTGGATGATACAGAGTGGCGAATATAAAGGTGCCGAGCAAATGGTATCCTCCCTCGCGAAGTTTTTCCGCATTTCTTTAAGTCAGGGAAAAGACATTATCCCACTGGAAAAAGAGTTGGAACACGCAACAAGTTACCTCGCTATTCAAAATATCCGTTTTAAGGACAAGTTTGAATTTTCCGTACAGGCAGACAAAAAACTTCTTCATTATCTCTGCCCAAAACTTTCTATCCAACCTCTACTTGAAAATGCTATTTATCACGGTATGGAAGGTGTGTACGATGATGGCGAAATCACTATTTCTGTTTATGAAAAAGATAACCTTATTCACATTGACGTAAGCGATAACGGACTTGGTATGCCAGAAAAAGTTGTGGAATACATCATGCACAACCGGGTTGTTTCCAGCAAACGAGGCTCTGGAATCGGTGTGCGTAATGTCGATGAGCGAATCAAACTTATTTACGGTGAACAGTATGGTGTCACTATTGAAAGTGAATTAGATGAAGGAACAACCGCAACGATAATTATTCCGAAACTGGAGGAGACTGCAGAGATAAATTCAGATGAATCCAATAAAACAAAATTATAGAAAATCAGCAACTTGTAATAATCTAACAATACTACACTGAACTAAATCTATAATATATATTACAAAAAACTGCCCAAATAGACAGTAGCCAATAACACTAAATTAAAAGAAGTTATTAAAATCAGGAGGAAACCGATGAAAAATAATAAGAAAAAATATGCTTTAGTAATCATCTTAATACTCTTCATTGCCTTTTTTTCCTCGCAATGTATGATGACACGCACAAACACCGAAAGTAAAAAAACGGTAGCAGTAATCCTTCCCTACACTTATAATAAAGAGAATTCCCGTATATTAGATGCCATCCGAGATTACGCTCACAATAATTCTATTATACTTGACGTGTGGCATGAAAAAAGCCTTTCTTCAAATGAGCTATCTTCCATCATCGCTAATGAAGAACAAAATCATGCAATTGGCATCCTGTTAATTTATCCAGAAAACTATTTAACCCAACAAGAAAAACACTACGATTACAATAATGTACTGGCAATTACCGCCACGATGCAAACTGCCTTTTCTCACTATGCAGCCTTTGAAAACAGCCCTTCTCCAAGCTATCTTCTTCCTGTTTCTGCACAGGTAATAAAGAAAATCCAAGACGGCAAAACAAACTGCATTTACATAAAAAACACATACAAACTTGGCTATGAAAGCATTCAAATGCTGGATACTTACTCACGAAATAAATATATGAAAGATATATCTATTCCATGTCATAAAGTAGATAAGGCAGCTATTGAGAGCGGGGAATTAGATGCACTACTGACAAATTAGAAGAGTAGTTTTAATTCAATCTACACACCCCAATTTACGGTATATTTCGCCTGAATGAATACAAAATATACCGTAAATTAGAGCGTGCAGGTTGCAGGAATGATTTTTCAAACACGCTCTAAATATAATAGTTTTCCAAAAATTTAGTCAATATTTATCAACTACAGATAATAAATTATACAGAACATGAAAGGATTTCCGTTATGAAAACAAATCTTTTTAGCTATAATTCCATCCTGTTTACCTTAATCATCATCCTGATAAGCACCATAACCATATGGAAATTACCTAAAACGCAGAATGGATACACCCACATAGGCATCGCCGTTTATGATATGGACGACACTTTCATAAACGACTATGTAACCAAACTCCAAAACAAAATTGACCGTTCTTCTTTTTCTGGCAAAAAAGTTCTTTACGAAATCTTTGATGCAGAAGGAAATGCCAACCGGCAGGAACATCAGCTTCAATATATGTACACCCAAAACTTCGATGCCCTGCTTATTAACCTTGTAACTCCATCTTCCGCCGCCAGCGTCCTAAACGAGACAGCAAACCACGATATCCCTGTTATTTTATTTAACAGAGAAGCGGATAAAAAGGACTTATCCATCTCCAAACAGACATGGTACGTCGGAACAGCGGCAAAAAAAGCAGGAGCCATTCAGGCAGACATGCTCCAGAATGTATGGAATACAGACAAAATAAACCTGGACCGAAACAAAAATAATAAACTGGACTATATTCTAATCGAAGGAGAACAGACACATTTTGATGCTGTAAGAAGGACAAATGGCTTTTTAGAAAACAGCCAGAACCTGCCTCTAAATCAGCTTACTAATCTCTCCGCAGATTGGCAGAGAAACCTTGCCTCCGTGAAATTTTCAAAACTGGATACTAGCATTATCCAATCTGCAGAAGCCATTATCTGCAATAATGATGACATGGCACTTGGAGTTTACGATTACTATAAACAGCATAATCTCAAACTCCCCCTTATTCTCGGAATTAATAACAGTCCAGAGATGAATCAGAAAATACAAGCTGGAGAAATTTATGGAACTGTAGATAATGGCACAAATGACCAGATAACTTATATCTGCAAATTGCTTAATGATATTCTAAATAAGGATACTGCCAAATATCACAAAATATGGTATAGCAAACCGTTTGCTATTGAAAAGTAATTTTCATTTGCGATAACAGACACAAAAAGAACTGCCCTGATATCTTATCTGTGAGTGGCTTCAGATGCTTATGGCGTTTACTCAAACACGCTCTAGGAGTTGGAGTTTTGAAGGATTTACACTGGAACTATTATTATATTATAATATGGTTATTAATAATTGAGGAGGAACACCATTGAAAACAATTGAATTATCAATTTCCGATAAAAATAAATCTTTACTTACACACCTTCAGGAAAATGGAGAATTTTTACCTGCCTATTGTGCCGGTAGAGGAACCTGTGGAAAATGTAAGGTACAATTTTTAAATAATATACCAGCCCATACTACACATGACGCTGCCTTTTTTTCAGCAAAAGAACTCTCTGAAGGCTGGCGGCTGGCATGTCAGGCTTATGTAAAAGGGCAGTTTACTATTCAGATAGAAGATTATGAAGAAGACCAGATTCAGGCTGCCTCTGCATTTAATCTGTCGGCAGATAAATCTGTTTCAAATAAGTTTACTGCGTCGGATACTGTCTCTGACTCTTCATCTAAATCTGCCTCAGTTCAACACATCTCAATGCAGCCATCTTCAGAAAAATCTGATTCGAAAATTGCTACTGCTCCATCTTCATCCACTCATAACGAAATTTCCAGTTATGATTCTCTTGCTCTCGCTGTCGATATCGGAACTACAACCATTGCCTCCAATCTCATTGATACAAATCAAAAAAAAGTATTACAGACCATAACCAGTATCAATCATCAGCGAATATTTGGTACCGATGTCCTTTCACGAATTGATATAGCCAATCAGGGAAGACTTTTGGAGCTTCAGAGAACTATATTAAACGATTTAGATTCTATCTGCGAACAATTTCAGCTAGGAAAAGATATCACAAAACTTTCTATTCCTGTCATCATTTCCGGCAACTCTACTATGCAGCATTTACTTCAGAAATTATCCTGTGAAAGTCTTGGATCCTTTCCTTTCACCCCTGTTGATATTTCCATGCATTCCTACAAAAACATGACGATTCTTCCGGGGATCAGTACTTATGTAGGTGCCGATATTGTCAGTGGTATTGTAGCCTGCGGAATTGATCAAAAAGAAGAAGTTTCACTTCTCGTAGACCTTGGTACAAACGGGGAAATGGTTATCGGTAATAAAGATCGACTCCTCGTAACTTCAACCGCAGCAGGTCCGGCTTTTGAAGGCGGCAATATCCGCTACGGTATTGCCGGTGTTCCAGGCGCAATTGATACCGTAACTATTTTCGATAATCATCCAGCCATTTCTACTATTTCAAATAAAAAACCAATTGGCATCTGTGGAACAGGAGTCATTGAAACAGTCTATGAACTTGTAAAAGAAAAAATTGTTGATAACACAGGATTGATTGCTGATAAATATTTCGATAATGGATATCCATTGACAGAGAATATTTCATTTACTAACAAGGATATTCGTGAGGTTCAATTAGCAAAGTCGGCTATTCGGGCCGGTATAGAAATCCTCGTAACCTCCTATGGTATTGATTACTCTCAGATTGCACATCTATACCTCGCCGGAGGTTTTGGGCAAAAAATCAATTATACCAAAGCTGTCGGAATCGGTATGTTGCCCAAAGAACTGAACGACCGAATCATATCCGTCGGAAACAGCTCTCTAGCAGGCGCAGGCATGTTAGCGATGAACTCTGAATTATCCCATCGCTTTACACATATTCCAGAAATTTCAGAAGAAATCAGCCTTGCAAATCATAAAGCATTTAATGATTTATACTTGGAATATATGTCTTTTTAAAACTTTCTGCTTATCATCATTATAGAAAAATTCTATTTATAGATTTTTCTTCACAGTATCAGACTTATAATACCGAACTAAATCAAGTAGGTAGCAGACACAATTCATCTCCCACCTTAGAGGTCGGAGTCTTCTTGCTAGAAAAGGATAAAAATATCTGTTCATATCCATTATTCATATCTAATCCTACAATTTGAGTTTGCAAAGTAACAAATAATAAGTTATCTTCTATTTTATTACCATTATACGCTCTTTTCTTAATGATTTTCTTAAGCATTTTTACCCCTTAATACTTTCCGTTTTGATATAAACTTTCTGTTTCTCATCTATCAATTGACGTAATGCCGCTCTCTGATATTCTTTTGTCAAATCCTTTATTCTACTTGCCCATTTATCCGCATACGAGCTACAATAAATGAAAACTGTTATTCCCATCAATATGACAGGAATATAATAATTATCTACAAATTTTAATACCCATAGCACAGGTAAAAAATAGACAGATTGTATAATATCTTTTTTAAAAACTTCCCTTTTATAAGTTCGGAAATCTTCTTCATTCCATACTCGTGTCTCTTTTAATTCCTCATTCCAAAACTCCCAGTCTGGCTTATCCAAGGCAAACCATCCCCAGGTTGGTGCAGTTCTTGAAAAATTCTCTGCCACATCTTCTCTGGTCAAGCCATACTGACATATAAACATAAATATTGTAAAAACAGCTACTGCATCTCGTATTTTTCTGGAATATCTTATCTCAAATTTCATTTGTTCCTCACTTTAGTTTTTATTTATATACATTTTTATTAAATACCTGGTATCTTTTATAGCAGTATGTATCTTATTTCAATTACCATATCCCTTGCTTTTCCTACAAAATTTCTTTCCTCTATATAAGACACAATTAAATCCCTTGTATTTTAAAAATATCTTATCATGAGCGCTCTTTCTTTGTATATAAGAATCTTCTATTCACCAATTAACTTGTATTTTTTTATTAGATCCTTATAGGACTGATTCTTCTCTATCTTCTGAAACACTGGTGCTGTATCCTCTTTTGTCAAAACATATTTATCTGCAGTAACAAATGCCAAAAACAACATAATACAAATAAGCAAACGCAGCCGAAAAAACAAAAAAGACGGGAGAGATTCATATTCCTCCTGTCTTTTTCGATTCGCAGTATATCTTTTATGTTGTTTTCGATAACTTCCTGTCCGGTAAGTGTAATTTTGATAATGCATATACATTTCACCTTTCATCTTCGTCTCTACAAATATTATGAAGGAGACTCCAATTTCATTCTGAAAATATTAATTTGTTGACTTCAGTAACAAAATGTCAATAGTTTTTTAATCACTTTTTTCAAAAAGGCAAATAAATAGAACGTATAGTTTATTTCCATACGCTCTATCTCACATT
>ENA-OWRJ01002629-OWRJ01002629.1-human-gut-metagenome-genome-assembly--contig:-NODE-2629-length-14843-cov-5.696984_pt1 | contig 14843 bp, 14 predicted proteins | sample MGYA00248269_ERZ651897 | MGnify/ENA primary metagenome ERZ651897 (study PRJEB26924, sample SAMEA4378252) | human gut metagenome | biome: human gut; feature: human-associated habitat; material: faeces...
GAACCTGACCATCCCTTCCGGGATGGCCTTGGTTCGGGTTCGTTATGTAGCGATAGAAAGTTAAAAACTTGCTCCGGCTCCTTCGGGAGCCGAGCTGGAACTCTAAGATAAATATGTTATATTAAATTGTTGGGATAGATTACCACAAAAATTGAGTTGTGTCAACAAAAAGTTTTGAAAACATGCCACTTTCGGCAGGGTGCAAGAAAACGCAAGGGAAACCTTGGTAAAAAGAGAGAGAATGAGACAGCTCGTCCTGTTCGATATGATGTATCCAACAGCTTTCATTTTTGTAACAGGCATAGCACAAAAAGGCGGTCATCTGCACCCATGCAGACAGCCGCCTTTGGTTTTACGCTATATTCTGTTTTCTCAATCTCTGAAAATCTTATCCAGTTCCCTTTCCATGGTGCCCGCCTTGGCAAATTCCAGCGTATCCGCCTGACGGATATGGTGGGCGGTGATGCCGTGACCCTTTGCAAAGCCCAGAATGTAGCTGATGGCAATGCGGTAGATGATCTCGGTAGGGGCAAGCCCATAGACCTGCTTGGCAAAGATATGTTCCAGCCGGGCGTTATCGTCCGGGAAAGCTTGCCGCATCTTCTCGCTGCGGTAAAGGCGCTTGACGATCTCCGTAATGTACAGGCCGGACTTCATGTAGGGGTCCAGGAAGGTCTTGCCGGGGTCATCGAAGCAGCCGGGGTTTTCCTGTTCCAGCAGGTCTACCATCTTTTTCACCACCCACTTGGGGGTAAAGATCTGGTTGGTTTTCTGGGGCGGGATGTAATCGAAGATATCCTCGGTGCGGCTCTCGTCAAAGTAATGTGCCAGCTTGAGCTTCAGGTTCAAAAACTCCTTCACCGAATCGTCAAACACCACTGGGTCGAACAGGTGACCTGCAAAATGCTCCTCCTGTCCGGTGGCTTGGTTGAGGTAGGGCCCGCCGTCCCGCAAAAAGCGGAACTGTTCCAGCGTGATGCTGGTGACCTCCTGAAAGACCTTGTCCGGGATGATTTGGTCAAAATTCGCCAGCGTCACGGTCTCGTCGCCGTAGGCCATGAGGAAGGACGGGATGGTGCGGGAAAAGCCCCGGAGATGGTCACGGACGGTGTCCTCGTAGCCCTTTTTCTCCTGCTCCTTCTGGTTGGTCTCCACAGTGCGCACGATGGTCTGCTGCATTTCCTGCGCCGTCTGCTGGATGGTGGATTGCAGGTTTTCCATCAGGGCGGCGGTGCTCTGCTGCTGCTTTGCGTCAAACTCCCGGTTCACCTGCTGGCGCTGCTGGGCGGTGGTGCAGTTCTGCAACTGCTGGGTGCGCTGGGTCTCCAACTGGCTCTGGTCGATGCGGTAGTTGTCCACCACCTTGTTCACCGCCACGTCCATTTTGGCTTTGGCGGTGCTCTCAAACCGCTTCTGGTCGGACAGCTTCAGATCCCGACCATACTCCTGCTTTGCCTGCTCCACCATGGGGGTGATGATCTCCTTGGTGATGCTCTTTTTCAGGGGTTCCAGATGCTCCTCTTTAGCCGGGGCATCGGTCAGGTCTTGCAGGGCGGTGTCCAGCGCCGGGGTGCTCTCATAAATTTTTGCCCCAAACACATCCGCTGCCTTGCCGATGACGTAGCCCTCGTCCAAATCCACCTCGCCCTTGTCGTTCAGGGAGAGGTCTGCGCCGGTGTCCGGGGTGATCTGGATGGGCTTTGCTTTTGCCTCGCTGATGGGCTGGAAGTTTTGCAGAATGTCCAGCACCTCCTGCGGCGCACTGAAAACATTGGAAATGTTCTGGAACAGGAAGTTGCTCTGGAAGCCCATCCGCACCACTTCCTTGGACTTGATCTTCCGGGGGATGCTGAGGACTTTCTCCGCATCCAGCGGGATCATCTCCCCTTCCTCGTCCTCGCCGATGACCGGGAAGAAGTTGAGCAGATTCTGGATGTGCGCCTTGCGCTCCTCGGTGTCGCCCTTGCCGCTGGCGGTGTCCTGTGAAAGGTCGTTGGCGAACTGCTCGTAGATCAGCAGGGTGCGAGCGGGGTCAAAATCGAACACATAGGCGTTCTCTTTGCGGCGGAAGGTGCCGTTTTCGTGGAAAAGGCAGGGGTTCTGGGCACGGAACGCTGCCTGCATATACAGCGCCGGGCTTTTCAGGTTGGAGAGCATCAGCACCGCCGACCACTCCGGGATGGTGACACCGGTAGTCAGCTGCCCCACCGACAGGGTGATGGTCTTTTCGTGGTGGGCGATGGCGGCTTTTACCCGGTCAAAGCTCTTCTGGTTCTCGTCCGTGTCGTCCAGCTTGCCGTCACCGGCGGCAAGGATCACCTCATAGTCCCGGAATACCGGGTGCGCCTGCAGCTTTTTCGCCAGCGCTCTGGCACTGTCCACCCGGTTCAGCAGCCAGAAGGTGTGCTTCAGTTCGGCACGCAGCTCCGGGGTGGAAAACGGAAATTTGTTCTGGGTGGTCATGGCATCCAGAAAGCGGTCTACCTCGGCGTCGTGCTCAAAGCTGCCGCTGGGCTTCACCTTAAAGAACTCGTTCAGGTCAAAGGCAAATTCCTGCGTTTCGCCGTCGATCTCTACACCCTGCTGGATCTCGTCCCGGATGATCTCGGACATCTGGTAGGTGTAGAGGTTGAGCATGGGGAGGTTTGCATAGGGGTTCTGCTGCCCCGGTGCGCCCTGCCAGTTCCGCTTGGCGGCCTGCTCGTCGGCGTAGGTCCAGTTGAAGATAGCATCCCCGGCAAACTTATCGTTCGCCAGTGCCTTGAAGGGAGTGCCGGACAGATGCAGCGTGAACTTGCGGCGGATTCGGTCAAAGGCAAGGTCGGTCTTGTAGGTGTCCACGCCCTCGTGGGCTTCGTCGATGACCAGCACATCCCAGTTCAGCTCGGTCAGGTGGCGCAGCTTGTCGTACTCGCCGCCGAAATACCTCGAGCCTTTCATATCCTGCAGGCTGACGAACTCAATGCGCTTATACAGCTCCTCGCCCTGTGCGGCGGCATCCAGATAGCCCTGCTCGTCCAGCACATGGGGCTGCCCGGCAAGGGCATCCACATGGCTGACAAACAGATAGCCGGACTCCCTGCCCAGAAAGCGCACATAGTCGCTGTACCAGCTATTGGCGATGGCTGGACGGTTGGTGACGATGAGCACCGTCTGTGCATCCACCTGCTTGCAGAAGTCGTAGACGGAAAGGGTCTTGCCAAAGCGGGGCTTGGCGTTCCAGAGGTATTCCCCGCCGGGGTGGCGCTGGTAATAGCTCTTGGTGTCATGGACAGCCCTTGCCTGCTCCTCCCGCAGGGTGTAGGCGATGGCAGCATCCAGCTGCACTCGGCCCCGGTTCATGCGGAAATCCTGAAAATACCGCCGGGACTGCTGCCCATCCAGATGGAACCACTCGTTTTTGCGGTCGTTCTCCACGTTCAGCTTGCGGAGGTAGGCGTGGAAATCGTGGTCGGTGAACACCTCGCCGCTGCCGTCATCGTAGACGGCATTGCCCCGCCACTCCTCGTGGAACAGCACATCGGCGGTGTGGGTCTGCTGTTTCAGGCGCTTGTCCACCGACTGCTCGGTGTAGCCGATCTTCGTCCAGCCGTTGTGCCGGGCAATCTCCGGGGTGGTATAGGCGTAGATCATGGGCACTACCTGCCGGGCAGTGCGCAGAATTATGCCAGCCATTATGCCATCTCCTTTACATGGGTCTCGATAAATTCGATCTCGTCCGCAGTCAGGTCATACTTGCGGTAAAGCTGCCGGTCAATTTCCGCCACCGACTTGCTCCAATCAATGTCGGAATGGTCGGTAAAATCTTGAAGGGGAACCATGCGCCATGTATCGCGGTTATTATCCTGTGTAATTTTCAAAATACCGAGCATAGTCCGACAAAATTTGGACTTTATGTACTTTAATGCGTTTTGCGCTTCTGTTTCCACCTTGAAAGAGCCAATACCGATAAATGTTTGTGTATACCCTTCATTCGGTGCTTCTACAACTGGTGTACTCAGCACTTCACCCAAGTTGCCCGAACCATTTACTCTTGCAACCAGCACCTTCCAGTTTTTCAGATTTTCATGTTCTGTTTCTACATATTTTTCCGGAATATACATCCAAACACGCTTGTTTTTGCTTACGCCAAGTACTCGAATGTCGTCTTTATTCTGACGCTCTTCTGTGAAAACCGACACCTTTTCGAAAATATTGTTTCTGAAACGCTTATCCTTTCCTTCGCTTCCAATGACCGCTCTATATTCGGGATGGTCTTTATATAACTTTTCCAAATCAAACTTATTTTGAATGTAAATGGTCTCCATCAAACTTTTAGCTTCACTTGCGGGTGCAGCTTTTTTCATAATGCTATTAAGTTCTTCATAGGGCGTAAATACTTTGATAGCACCATAGTTTTTATTATTATCCCGATAAGAAATTACAACACCGCCTTTAATTTCTGTATTGGTAAACATCACACTCGCATCAGTTTCATAGTGCAAAACTTTAAAATGCGGGTCGTTGAGCATTTTCTCGTTCCATGCTTTCGGCGTAGAACCAGCATTGAACAGAAAGCGTGCCGGATGAATCATCTCTACTTTTTCTGCTATCTCATAAGACGCATCCAGAAACTTGTTATATACTGGCGGTGCAAACGTTCCATTATCGCCAAGGGTTTCATCCTGATACGGCGGGTTATATATTATCTTAACCCACTATGGAAAAGTCTGCGTAACACCTATCTTCATACGTTGAATATCCGTTCTTGACGTTTTTTGAATCTCCTGCTGGAGGATATAGCACCCTTCTCAGAGTATCAAGACTAAAGTGCACTCACGGTCTTGACACTCTGAGAAGGGTGCTATGCCAACCAATTAGGAGATCCAAGGTGAAATATGTCTTCGATTGATTAACCCTTTGAGCATTCTCTGAACTTAGGATACTCATTAGAACGGGAGTTAAGATAATTCCGATGACATAATCAAACTTCATGCTGGTACTCCCTTCCTGAATGGTTTCAAAGTTCTGGGCGGTTCCATGGCTGCCCTTGCGCCAGTTTTTCACTTTACAGGATACCGTGGGCGGCTGCGGCTCTGCCGCCCCGAACATGGAAAAGAGGTCAAGCTGTTCTGCCTCCGGCTGGGGTTTGCCGCCGGGCACGGACAGGTGCAAGCCGTCCATTTGCCACAGGTTCCAGCTGATGATGTTGGCGATAGGCTGTAGCTCTTCTTTTGTGGGTTTGCGCTGCCAGCATGCTTGCAGATGCTCTGCATAGGTCAGCAGAAGGTTGACCCGTGCCAGCAAAAGATTATCGCCCTGATACTCGTAGCCGTAGGTGGACTGCACCGCATGGGTGGCATATTTGCGCCACTCGTCCTCTGTGGCGGCGTTCTCGCTTACCACACGCAGCTTGCGGTCCAGAATGCCAATGCGCCGGGCTACCGGGATCATCTCGCCGGTGGCGGCATCGTAGCGGGACGCCAGAAAGGGGGCTTCGCCGCAGGTCACCTCCAAGCGGCGGCTCTGCACATACTGCACCCATGCCGGGGTCCTGCCCCCGCAAGCCGGAAACTGCACCGGCGTTTCCACCGTCTGCCAGCCTTGGGGCAGCTCCACCGTGAACTGCCCGGCGCTCTCCTCTGCCCCCAGCCCACGGAACCAGTCGGCGTCCAGTGCGTTGTTCATCTTGTTGCAGACCCATGCGGGGCTGAACACCTCGCCTTTTTTGCGGGTGCGCTGCTGCTGGGTGTCGGTCTGCTTCATCATCCGGGGCAGCACCACCTCGTAGTGGGTCAGCCCGAGCTGCTGGGTGGTGATCTGCGATCTATCCGTCACCGGCTCGTACATCACCGTTTGCAGTTCCTCCGGCGGGTCGGTGGCCCAGATGATGTTTTTACCGGTGGATTTATCTTTTAGTAGCGTATCCAGCACCGCCTGCACTTCCGGTGCGTGAAAGTCGATCAGTTGTTCCAACGGGGATTCCCTCGCTTTGCCTTAGCGTTGCGGCGGAAGTGATAATATTCTTAGCACTTCCAGCCTATACTAATAAGTATCTTATCACTTTCAAAGCAAATTAACAAGATTCTCGGCGCTTTTTGCCAAAAGTGATAAGAAGCATCTATACTTATGGCAAAGAAAGGCGGGAAAAGGATGATTGGAGCACGATTAGCTGACCTGCGAGATTGGAATAACCAAACACAGGAAGAACTCGCCAAAGCCCTTAATGTTGCAACTTCTACCATTCGCAGTTGGGAGCATGAAAAGAGTTCCCCAAACCACGAGATGCTGATTGCCATTTGCAGGTACTACGGCACCTCCGCCGACTACCTTCTGGGCTTAACCGACATCGACCCCTCGGACGAAGTCCGCAAGCAGCGCCAGCGCCTAACCGAAGAAGAACAGAACGAGATGCACCGCTACGAAGAATACTTGCTCTGGAAACGCAAAAAATAAGCCGCCCAGCGAGACCGTAAGGTCGCTGGGCGGCTGTTTTCTATAAGAAATCAGGAAATGCTTTTGACACAATCTAATTTGAAGATTTCTCAAAGGTATTCATTAGCTTTGAGAAATAATCTAATTCGCGTCCAATATGAGGATTGCGGTTAATAGATAGATCATTATAGATAGCACAAATGCTCTTTCGTTGGCTTTCTGATCTGCTGGATTTCAAAAGTTCTTCTAATATCTGGTGTTCTTTTTCCTTGGCATTTTTATGATAATAAAGAAGAATTTCGAATTCTCGAATCGTCATAATAAAGCAGGAAGAATCCTCGCCCAATATTTCATGTGCAGATTCTTCTATCATAGCAGAATTAGAAAACTGGTCATATAAAAGAATGATTTTTATAACAGGGTTTTCACTTGAAGATGATAATTGATTGTAGCTACTATTCAGTTGATTATGCGCTTTTTTAATCGTGCGTTCAAAGAAAACATCGGCATTGTGTAAATTGGGGATTTGCTGCTTTACATCAAGAGCAATAAGAGCAGACTTGGATTCTACAAGAAACGTTAAGTTTCCTAGATTGAATGTGAAATCTGCCGCCTTTTTAGAGCCCGTAGACAGTGTAGTCCATTCAAAAGGCTTGCAATATTTTGAGGCAATATCTTTTATATAATCCTCAAAAAGATACCCGAAGGCATTTACAAAAATTTGTGTGCCTTGTTTGCAGTAATAATCGCGCACAAGCCAATAAAGACCATTTCCGACTAGCATTACCACAGGAAAAATACTTGAAGCTAAATACTCTCCCGTTCTTTGGGTTTTAATGAATGGTTTTGAATACAAGAGCTGCTTTTTTAGAGAAGAAGTACGCAAATTTTGATAGGTGCACGAATAATATTTAATAAAGTTGGAAAGGTTCTCAGCAGTAAGGACTGTACTGTTCACATTACTGTATAATTCTTCCGGAGCAGACAAAGGATCAGGATGTTGACAGCACAACCAAAAAACAGTTATCAGAATTAAAACATAGTCATTGACAGAAATTCCAAAAATCTTGCGCACAATGGCGTCAGTATCAATTATAGACCGATGGTCAAAATTTTCCGCCGCAAAAAGAATATAATAATCACGGCTGAATTTTTCAAACAGCCAATATAGATTTTCATATGCAAATTGTTCAGCTGTCATTCCCATCAGGGTACGAAATACGCCATCGGCATCTATATTTTGAAAAACCCCCTCTTTTGTAGAGCGCTCGTTGTCATAGTTGCGATATAAGTCGACTAGAACTTCAACTGGGACTTTTTTTGAGGAACGACGATAATCGTTGCTTTCTTTTATAGATAGAAACTCCATATCAAGAATATCCCAGGCAGTCAATTTGACGGTTAGAAACTTTCTCTGACCATTGTGTATAACTGGAATGGTTACAGGCATTAAATACTCATTTTTTCTAAACATATCTATAGATTTTTCCGAAAGACTATAAATAAGTCCATCCGTTGGAATTTTCTTGATTTCAGAAATAAAATCCTTCATAAGGTGCTCCATATTATTAAGCGATTTTCATCTAATACAAAGTTTCTAGGGGTCATTTCCATTAACATCACTCAATCTTTCTGTTTGCTTTCTCCTCCAGCATCATAAACCGATCAAAATCGCTCTCATACAGGCGGTCCTGCACGATACGATACTTCTCATATTCCGTTTCTGCGTGAAGCTTCGCCTGTTCTGCGCTGATTTTGCCGGGGCCGGTCAACAGTTCGTTGCCGTTGAACTCTAAGAAACCGTCCAAACGTTTTGCCCAGTCCTCCATGCTCATGGGGATTTTCCGTTCTGCCTGCAATTCGGCATAGTCCAGATAGAGCGACACGATGCGCTCCAGATAGTTCATTTCCTCTTTGCTCAGGTAGTTTTTGGCCACCGTCACATCTGCTTTCAGGATTTTTCCGTCCGGGGCATTCTCCCAAGTGGTAAGTCCCATGTGTTCCTTGTTGGCATCGGCCCGCTCATAAATCAACTCTGCCGCCGTGTGGCGATGCACAGCATAGTGCATCTTGTTCTGGACGGTCTGGAAGAACAGTCTAGTCGTCTTGGCCTCCTTGTCGTAATCGAACGCCGTAGCATACAGGTCTGTCACTTTCTGGTAGAACTTGCGCTCCGACAACCGGATCTCCCGGATCTGCTGCAGCTGTCGTTCAAAGTATTCATCCGTGAACATGTGGCCTTTTTTCAGGCGCTCCACATCCATTGTCCAGCCCTGAATGGTGTGGTCCTTGACGATCTGTCCCGCCCACTTGCGGAACTGCACCGCCCGCTGGTTGTTTACCTTGAAGCCGACAGCAATGATCATTTGCAGGCTGTAGTGGTCCTGTTTGCGGCTGATCTGCCGGTTGCCCTCGGTTTGAACTGTCAAGTATTTCTTGACAGTTGCCTCTGGGGTGAGCTCTCTATCGGCATAGATGCGTTTGATATGCTGGGAAATCGTCTGTTTGGACACAGCGTACAGTGCCGCCATCATCTTCTGTGTCAGCCAGATATTCTCATCCTCGTAGCGCATTTCATAGCTGGCATCGGTCTCACCTGTGGACGCCACAAAGGTCAGGTATTCCGCCGCCGAACTGCGGATCACCGCCTCTTTTCCATTATCATCTTTATTTCGCTTCACTTTTCACACTCTCTTCCAAGTAAAGAATTGCCGTGGAAATCAACGCATGGCAGCGTTGATAGAAGTAATCGTACTGCCGATCATCTGTAATATCGGTCTGCGTTGTTTCGTGATGCCGGATTCTAAAACCATTTCCGATTTCAGTCAACACCTTGAACTCATCTTCATACAGCTTTTGAAAATGGGGTTCTTTGTGGCTCATAGTTTCAACCACCTTGTTTGCCGAGTTCTTTTTATCCAGCTTCGGAGAATAGTATGTTTTCAATCGCTCAAACGCATCCCACAATTTCTCAACTGCAATCTGTTTATTTCCATCCCTGTAATAATTTTCTGCGTCCGTAACAAGTTCTTTTAGTCCCTTTTCTGGAATTGCTGCAATCGTGTTCTCACTCAAAGACATTTCTACTGTACATTTAAGTTTTCCTTGAATCAATTGATACCCAATCGCTTGTCGTACCAACAATGCATTCATCTCTTTTGAGTAATTATTGTCTGCATTGTATCGAAAATAAAGTTCTATTGCATCAAAGACGCAAAATGGAGAATTATGTAATATGAATTGCTTCATATCCCTTGTTCTAACATATTTGCTACTTCTGTTATAACATCTCGGTTCATAGAAACAGGATATATCTCGAAAAACATATTCTTCCGTTGTTACGTCATACTGAAAGCCCGTTTCGTTTGTTTCTCTATACACATCATTATACTTTTCAAACAATGCGCAAATTTGATTACGTGTTTTCATACAAATATACAGTTTAAGACTATGTGCTCTGATTGCTTTTTCATTCCGCTGAGAAAATGGAACAAACACATCAATTTCGTTGTCGTTATACTCTCTCCAATTATAAATGTCTCTTCCAGAAATTTTCCCAGATGGATACAACTCATACCCATCCATGCGAAGCAGCTCATTCACAGAAATAAGGCACTCTTGCCAGCATCCTCTTTCTTCGCGTACAGCCGGATGGAATACCGCGCAAAGAAACTTTAGAAAGATTTCGTCATCACCATTTGATAATTTAAACCTCTCATCATCAAAAGCCCATCCTTTTTGATAGTCATCATTATTTACAGTATGCTGCCAAATATCACCTTCGGCATTTAAATACCGCCCATCATAACTTGGCAGCTGTTCAAGATTATAAATTCTCTTCAAAAAGTCCAGTTCGCTTAGTTTTCCAGAATAATTATAATGGAGCAGTTCTGTTCCGAAATCTGTATTTTTATCTATTCCATATAGAAACAAATTAAAAATATCTCTTCTCGTTATTTCTGAAATTCGTTTCACTTATAGCACCTTTCTTACCGTTTCCGGGCTCTCTTTCACCGGTTTTGTGCTTTTCAGCATTCGTTGAGGTATTCCTCAAAGCCATCTTTCAAACTCCATTCTTATTATACCACCCCCTCATCCCCCTGTAAACGAAAAAGCTGACGGTGCGAATCTTGCGGCATCCGTCAGCTTTTTGTGTCATTCAAGGCTCTTAGAAAATGGTGTAATTGTGGTGTAGTAAGCCACGCAAAACGTAAAATTTCAATTTATCATCGTTATTATTTTACGCTTTCAAAGATATTGCCGTGGCAAACAAACAAGATCTTCTTCATCTTACTCTCCCAGCACCTCGCCCAGTGCCAGAACAGCGTTGCGGACGCACTCCGGGCACGGGCACAGCGATGTGCCGCTCTCTATCCCCTTCAGATCCTTGCAGATGGTAGCACCGCACTTTTCCTGAAAGTTTTGCAGCAGTTCCTTGGAAATGCGGGGTGTGCCCTTGCCGTCGGTGACGATGCCCGCCACCATCACAGCGCCGATCAGTGCGCCGCAGGTGCTCTCCATGCAGCCCATGCCGGCGGCATAGCCTGCGCCCAGCTTCATCAGGGTGTCGGCATCCACCGGCAGCTTGTCCTCAAATGCCTTCAGCACCGCCTGTGCACAGTTGCACTGTCCAGTAGCTTTCCATGCGGCAGCCTGTGCCGCCCGTTCTTCGATGTTCATTTTACAGTCCTCTTTCTTTGATGAATCGTAGTTTATTCGACATTATCATAAAATTCCTGTAACACTGTTGCCAATTCCTCCGGAGATTCCACGTTTGCTTCATGACCCGCTTTCAAAAGTTCATGGAAGTGGGAATCGCTCAAATAACTGGCAAGTTCCTTTGAGGCTTTTTTGTTTGCGTTGTCCTTTTCCCCACAAACGATCAATGCCGGACAGGACACCTTACATAATGAATCCCTGAAATCCAATTCCGTCATCGTACCGCACAAGCTGATCACATCGGCTTTTTTGAGGCCAAATTGCTTGAACATTGTATTCGGCATAAAGCGAAACAGCATATTCTGGAACTTCAATAGCTTTTCAGGCATTTTATATTGTGCTGCAATTAGCACCAGCGCCTTTACTTTATTCGGATGGTCTATCGCATAATTAAGTGCCAGAACAGCACCCAAGGAAAGCCCGCACAAGACGATTTCATCATGTTCCTTATCACACTCTCCTGAAAATGCAGCATACAGTTCCCCATAAGTGGCCGCTTTTCCTTCCAGCATCTCTGCCAGACTCAAGCTGACGCTGCTGTCCGAGACCGTCGTTTCTTTTATCACTCTATCCCAACTGTCTGGCTTTTGTCCTAATCCATGCAAGTATAAATACTTCATCTGTTTTTCACCATCGTCGGTTTTCCTTTTTCCTTCATACGTCCTGCTGCTTTTCCAGCGCTTCAAAGTGATGCCGGGGCTTGCCTTTGCTCTTTTCGCCGTACTCGATGGCCTCTTTGGGGCAATAGCAGATGCACGCCATGCAATGGGTGCAGTTTTTGCCCCAGACCGGCTTTCCGTTTTTCAAATGGACGTTGTTCAGAGGACACAGCTCCACGCACCTGCCGCAGCCGATGCAGGCATCCGTTGCCCGGAAAGCATCCGCTTTTACAAAGAAGCGATAGAACACTGGGTTCACTGGGCCGCTCATAAAGCGGTCGTAGAGGGTCTCTCTCGGCGGGGGAAATTCCTGCCCGGTCTTGAGCTGCGCCAGCACCTTCTGAAGCGCAGGCTCTGCCTGCTCCACGATACTCCGGGCCTGCTCCTTTTGGGGTGCATGGAACATGGCAATGTAGTTTTCCGGCATGATGACCTGCGCAGTCCCCATATAATGCAGGTGTTTCTGCGCCGCAAGCTGCCGGTTATAGCCTGCTGCATTGCCAATTTCGCTGCCGCAGTCCATCACAAACCAGATACGCTCTGCCCCGGTCAGCGCGGTCTTGCCCAGCCACTCCGACACCACCCGGGGGATGCGCCATGCGTAGGTAGGCGTTACCAGCACCACATCCCGGCCAGTCTGCACCGGGGCGGTATCCCCTGCCTTGATGCAGGCGTTCAGGTCGTAAAGCGGCATCTCCAACCCTTCGGCAATGCGCCGCGCCAGATACCGGCTGTTGCCGGTTCCTGTAAAATAAAGTACCATGGCTGTTCCCTCATTTTTGTGTGGTTTTTCAGATGCCTGTCTGCCCGGCAAACTGGAAGTTGTTATTGTAAATCATTTTTTGATATTTCAATCGATGGATAGTGCTCTAAACTTGTTAAGTCAACATCTAATGGAGTAACGTATTCCATATAAAATTTTTCAGGATTTTTATCTTGCAATTTTTTAAGTTTATTCTTAATTTTTTCCTCCTCTGTAGAAACAAAAACCACTGATACTACTCCTACCTTTTCACTTGGATTCATTCTGCTATCTTCAACATTTCCACATAAAATCATTCTAACTGTATTCATAATAATCCTCCTCCACATATAACTTCCGATTTTCCGCCCTCAGTATACCACGCTTTCCCCTTGCAGAAAAGCACCTGCACGAAAAGGGGCCGCCCGCAGATCCTCCGGCAGACGCTTCAAGGTCTCTGCCCGCAGTTCCTGTGGCATCCCGTAAAAGGCTTCGGCAATGCCACCGCCGCCCAGCAGGCTGCGGTTGGCTGCATTCACGATGCAGTCACAGTCCAGCTTGGTAATGTCTCCCTGCACGATTTCCAGTTGGTTTTTGATTTGTTCGGAACGCATGGTATTTCCTCCTCAAAGCGTAGTTGCATCAAAATATACTCGTAAGTTAGTTTCTTGCGAGTATAATACTTCCTCCTCTGCACAAGGTCAAGCAGAACATTTTCAGCGCTGCATCATCCCTCTGGCTGCACGACAAAACAGGCTCCTGCAAGCGTTTAACCACTGGCAGGAGCCTGTTTATTTCTTAGTGTTTCATCATCCACAGACCATGCAAGTTGCAGTAGGCGTATATTAACACCGACTTTGGGCTTATCGGCAATAAATTTCAATGGCTTTCTGAGCAAATTCTGCCGCGCCCTCTCCCCCGGCAGCGTTGATGTTTTCCGTAAACTCGCCGCCGGCACCGTACATCTGTCCAAGTTGATACAAAATGGGCTTCGTGCAGGTATAGTAATTCTCGGTGATAAAGTCCTGCAGCTTTTTCACCTGTGCCTGTACTGCTGGGTCTGCCGGTTCTCTGGTTTGCAGCGTTCCGAATGCCGCTACGAGCCCCATCAACTGCTCGTTGATGCTGCCAGATTCCTTCTGCGTCCGCCGGGCGTTTTTTGCCTCAAATTCCTGATACTCTGTGGTTTCGCCCCACTCTTTCTTTGCACGTTCGGCGTATTCCCTGATCTTCTGTGTGTCAAATGCGTTGAAGTCCATAACGTTTCCTCCTGTTGTCCGAATCTTCTCCGCAAGAGCGATCAACTTTTCCAGATGCTGTTTTTTCAGGTTCAGCAATGTGATCTGCTGTTCCAGCGCCTTTTCCCGGTCAAACTCCGGGTTTTTCAGAATTTTTCGGATATCCTCCAGTGAAAATTCCAGTTCTCGGAACAGCAAGATCTGTTGCAATCGTTCCAGTGCAGCATCATCATACAGGCGATATCCCGCCTGCGTTCGATGCGCCGGATGCAGTAGACCGATTTTATCGTAATATTGCAGCGTCCGAATGCTCACCTCGGTCAGATTGCTCACTTCCTTGACAGTCATCATTTCGTTTTCCTCCCTTGCGACAAGCTCAGTATACGCTATGACGCAACGTCAGGGTCAAGTATTTTTTTTTATAAAGTTTTCTTTCTGCCATTTGCCGTAAGCATCCCTATACTGTGGGGATACCCTCAGCTTCCCATGGCAATAAGCACCAGCACGACCACCACCGCGATAGCGATGAGGCAGCCGCAGCCGCTGCCATCTCCCCCGCCACCGCCGCCATTGTTGTGGTTCCCACCGCCGCCGGACGAACCGCCAAAGTTGCGGTTGAAGGCCGTCATGTATTGGGCATAACCCGTATCGCCTTTGCCGAAATAACCGTAATCACCGTTTGCCATGGTATTTTCCTCCGTTTGAAGTGTGTTTTGCTTCTTCTGAGATCATTTTACCAAAGATGATATCCCATAAAGCTCTCTTTCAGAATTTCTTTGCAATGTCATTCTTCTCCGATGCCCAGATATGCATCAATGTCCATGATACCTTCCCCGCTGACCTCCACCAGATCTTCAAAGGGCACCACGGTGTCGCCCACCTGCAAGGTGCGGAACACCGAGTCGATGCGGTCCGCTTTTCCGGTCAGCGTGATGTAGTTGCCCACCGCCGGAACCTCCGGGTGGGCGGTATCCTCCTTGAAATACCGCACCGTGATGGTCATGCCTTTCGTGACTTGCATCAGCCGATCGGACAGAGCCGACATTTCTTCCTCGGTCAGAATGCGCTTGG
>ENA-OWRJ01002639-OWRJ01002639.1-human-gut-metagenome-genome-assembly--contig:-NODE-2639-length-14775-cov-12.484715_pt1 | contig 14775 bp, 14 predicted proteins | sample MGYA00248269_ERZ651897 | MGnify/ENA primary metagenome ERZ651897 (study PRJEB26924, sample SAMEA4378252) | human gut metagenome | biome: human gut; feature: human-associated habitat; material: faeces...
TCTCCTCGGGGAAAAAGTACATATCGGAAAAGCTCGTCGTGCCGCCCGCGATCATCTCGATCAGGGCAAAGCGGCTCGCCGCAGCGATATCCTCGCGCACGAGCTTGTCCTCGATCGGAAAAATGGCCTTGAAGAGCCAGTCCTGCAAAGGCAGTCCGCTGCCGATGCCGCGCATCAGCGTCATGGCGATATGGCTGTGGCAGTTGATGAGTCCCGGGGCAAGGAGCCTGCCGCTCATGTTCTTTTCAAGGTCATAGGCCTTTTCGGGTTTTTCCTCACCGATATAGTCGATCTTCGCCTCATCGACGCCGAGATAGGCGCCGTGCAGCGTTTCATATCCGTTTTCCTTGCGCAGCAGAATGTCCGCGCCTTTCAAGAGTGTTCTCACAAAAGAGCCTCCTATCTGCATTTTATCTCATTATGCAGTCTATCACGCGTGCTTTCAGATTGCAACGGGCAAAAGGATTAAGTTTTTCCATATTGCTGACCATGTCGACAAAAATTTCTCATTTTGCAAGCTCAACTACTTAAAATTTCACTATTGAATTTCCTAATATGCCTGATTATAATTAGCGCATACTTTTTCTTAAGGAGTGAAACCGGTATGAGCAAAGTCTATATCCCGCAGGACTACCACACCCCGCTGTCTGTCTATGAAATGCAGCGCGCCATCGAATTCATCAAGAGCAATTTTCAGGTCAATCTGAGCAATGCCCTCAATCTCCGCCGGGTTTCTGCTCCGCTGTTCGTGGATGAAAATTCTGGTCTGAACGACAACCTCAACGGCGTCGAGCGTCCCGTCTCCTTTGACATTCCCGACGTCGGCACCAATGCCCAGGTCGTTCATTCGCTGGCCAAGTGGAAGCGTCTTGCGCTCAAGCGCTACGACTTCAAGGTCGGCAAGGGCCTGTTCACCGACATGAACGCCATCCGCCGCGACGAAGAGGTCGACAACCTTCACTCCATCTATGTGGACCAGTGGGACTGGGAAAAGGTCATCTCCGCCGAGGACCGCAACGTCGCTTATCTCAAGCGCACCGTGCGCGATATCGTCTCCGCCGTCAGCGAGACGAGCAGCGCGCTGAATGTCGCTTTCCCCTCCCTGCACACCAAGCTCCCCAGTGAGGTCTTCTTCATCACCACGCAGGAGCTCGAAGACCTCTATCCCGACCTGACACCCAAGCAGCGCGAGGATGAGATCTGCAAGAAGAAGGGCGTCGTTTTCCTGATGCAGATCGGCAAGATCTTAAAGTCCGGCATCAAGCACGACGGCCGCGCCCCCGACTATGACGATTGGGAGCTCAACGGCGATATCCTCTACTGGAACGAAGTGCTCGGCCATGCGTTCGAGATCTCTTCCATGGGTATCCGCGTCGACCCCAAGTCCCTCGACTCCCAGCTGACGATCGCCGGCTGCGACGACCGCCGCGCGCTCCCCTTCCACAAGATGCTGCTGAATGGCGAGTTGCCCCTGACCATGGGCGGCGGCATCGGCCAGAGCCGCCTGTGCATGCTGCTCATCGGCACCGCGCACATCGGCGAGGTACAGGTCTCCCTGTGGGACGAAGCCACGCGCAAGACCTGCGAGGATGCGGGCGTCATGCTGCTGTAAAGCATATTTTAATTTGTCACCATTCTTTTTTCTCTTTTTCTCAATGCAGCACAAAAGCCGGCAGGTCCTCCTCCCCGTCGGCTTTTGTGCGCTCTTCTGCCGCTTTCCATCCACTATCCATCGGCGCAAAGCAAAACAGCAGCACAAAGAGGGCGCTTCCCAGCTTGGGAAGCGCCCTCTTTCTTATTTTTCACAGCGCAGGCGGTAAACGTCACAGCTGTCCGCGCGGCCCTCATACGAAAAGCCGTGCCTGCGCGCGATGTGCGCGCTCGCCGTCTGTTCGGGGACGCATTCGATCACGGCATTCTTCCCCTCCCGCCGCGCAAGCGCGGTCAGAAGGTCCGTCATTTCGTCCGCATAGCCCTTGTGCCAAAAGGCAGGCTTGAGCACCCAGCCGAGCTCCCGGCTGTACTCGTCATAGTCGTGGTAGATGGCGTAGCCGAGAAATTCTCCCGCCATATTCTCCGCGGCATAGATGAGCGGCGGCTCGGAAAGTCCCGCCTGCTCCAAAAAGCGCTCGGCCTGCGCGCGGTTAAACGGCGGCTCCAGCCAGCGCATCACCGCTTCATCCGAGAGCAGGGCGTATAATTCGTCCGCGTCCTCCCGCCGCATCATCCGCAGGCGGACGCGCGCCCCCTCCGTCAGGATCATCCCCTGTGGTGCTTGCCGCGGAACGTCATCTCCGGATTTTTGACGCTCACGACCGTGTTTGGCGCGACCGATGAGGTCAGAAACGCGTTGCCACCGACGACGACATTGTCGCCGATCTCCGTCGCACCGCCGAGCAGCGTGGAGTTTGCGTAGATGACGACGTTGTTGCCGACCTTCGGGTGGCGGCGCACATTCGGGTTCGTCGCCATACCCGCGGGCGAGAGCGCGCCGAGCGTCGCGCCCTGATAGAGCTTGACGTTGTCGCCGATGATCGTCGTCTCGCCGACGACGACGCCCGTACCGTGGTCGATGAAGAAGTATTCGCCGATCTTCGCGCCGGGGTTGATGTCGATACCGGTCTGCGAGTGCGCGTATTCCGACATCATGCGCGGGATCATCGCGACCTTGTTCTCATACAGCTCGTGTGCGATGCGGTAGATGAAGATGGCAAACATGCCGGGGTACGAGAGCAGGACCTCCTCCTTGCTGTAAGCCGCAGGATCGCCCTCAAAGTTCGCCGACAGGTCCTTGAGCAGCAACTCCTGAATGGCAGGGATGCGCTCGATGAATGCCGTGCTGATCGCATAGGCCACTTCGCAGTTCTCGTCGCACTCCGGCATCGTCAGCGTGATCTGGCACGTCAGCTTTTCGTGGATGTGCTCCATCAAAAGCGCGCTGTATTGCTCCGGCGGCAGCTTCAAGAGGTCGCGGTCGCCGTAGTAAACAGGGAAAATGAGCTTCTGACAGTCGCGGATGATCTCGATGACCGCATTACGGTTGGGCATGCGCAGCGCATCGCCGTACATGGGGATCTGAGAGCTCTTGTAGTTCGCCGCCATGCGGTCAGCCGCCGCATGGATGACGGTGTTCTTTTTTGCTTTGTCCATAGCTAATCCTCGCAATCTATCAGAAACAGTCATATCACAATTAGAAAATGATTATAGTATCTTCCCGCGTCAAAATCAAGTATTTCCTCTGCAAACGCCTCAGAAATATACACCTCCGCGCGGGAATTCAGCCAAAAAACGTGTCCATTCATTTTTTTCATTTGCATCCCGCACACTTTTGCTTTATGCTGTTTTTATAGGGACGCTTCGCATTAGATACGTCCCAAGCAGTAAACAATCCACCGCAGGAGGATCAAAATATGAAAGCAAAGGTTTATTTTTCCGAGCAGATCACGCCGGAAAAGGTCGTGGAGCTCTACAAGGCCGTGGGGCTCGAGCTGCCCGGTAAGGTCGCCGTCAAGGTTCACTCCGGAGAACCGGGCAACCAGAACTTTCTGACGCCCGAGTTCTGGCAGCCGATGGTCGAGGCCGTACACGGCACTATCGTTGAGTGCAACACCGCCTATCCCGGCGAGCGCAACACGACCGACGCCCACCGCCGCACGATGATCAAACACGGCTGGAGCAAGCTCTTCGATGTCGACATTCTCGATGCCGAGGGTCCCGATCTTGAGCTCCCCATCCCGAACGGCAAGCGCATCCAGAAGAATCTGGTCGGCAAGAATATCAAAAATTATGATTCCATGCTCGTTCTTTCCCACTTCAAGGGCCACCCGATGGGCGGCTTCGGCGGCGCGCTCAAACAGCTCTCCATCGGATGCGCGTCCAGCGCAGGCAAGGCGAACATCCACGGCGCGGGCAAGCCCGAAGAGATGTGGACGACCGAGCAGAATGCCTTCCTTGAGTCCATGGCCGACGCGGCGGAGTCCGTCGTCAAGCTTTTCGACGGCAAGATCGTCTACATCAACGTGATGAAGAACATGTCCGTCGACTGTGACTGCTGCGCCGTGGCGGAGGATCCGTGTATGAAAGATATCGGCATTCTCGCCTCCCTTGACCCCATCGCCATCGACCAGGCGTGCCTCGACCTCGTCTACGCGTCCGACGATCCGGGCCGCGACCACCTCGTTGAGCGCATCGAGAGCCTCAACGGCGTCCACACCGTGGAGGCCGCCGCCGAACTCGGCTTCGGTTCGAGAGAGTATGAGCTGATCGAGCTCTAAGAAAAATCGCAACGAAAAAGGCGATGGCCGTACGGCCATCGCCTTCTCTTATTTTCATTTACTTGATGAACCAGATGTCCATATCGACGTTGCCCTTGATGCCGTCCACGCTGCCCTTGGATGAATACTGCCACATGGCAAAATCGTAGTAGAACGAGGGCGCGTCCACATCGTAGCGCGCGTACCACAGCGGGTAATCCATGACCTCGCTGAGGTCATACTTGACATAACCCGCGTAGTCGGTGATGTAGATCATCGGGTCGTAGCCCGCGTCCTTGATGATCTTGCAGAAGGCGTTCGCCGCAGCGCAGAGCACGCCGGTCTCGATGCCGTAGGTGCGCGCCTCGCTCTTGCCGATGACCTCCCAGTCGAAGACGACGGGGCCGGTAATGTTGTGTCCGCGCAGCTTGTCGAGCACGTGATAGGCCTCCTCCTGCGCCTCTGCCACGCTCACAGCCTGCGAGAAGAAGTAAGCGCCCACCTGAAGGCCCGCTCTCGCCGCGCCGTCGGCATACTCGTCAAACTTCGTGTCGTCATAGATCGCGCCCACAGTGTAGCCGCGGCCGCCCACGCGCGCGATGACAAAGTCCACATCAGTGCGCGCGACCGCGTTCCAGTCCACATCGCCCTGATACTGCGACACGTCGATACCGACGCGCGTGCGCACGCTGGGATCGTTGTAGGTCATGATGCTGCCGTTCTTGACGAACGCAGACTGATTATAGGTGTTCGTCGGCACACCCTCGAGCACATCGAGCGTGTAGTCCTTGTAGTAGATCTTCTGCTTCTGGTCGAGCGAGCTGAGCTGATAGATGCGGTAAACGATCGTCGCCACCTCCGCGCGCGTGATGCTGCTGTTGGGGTAGAAATACGTCAGGTCGCCGACCTTCGTGCCGATGAACACGCCCGCTTCACAGAGCGCCGTCACATAGCCGTCGTTCACGTCGGCAAAGGGAGAGGTCGTGTTGGATGCGCCATAGCCCAGCGCCTTGGCCGCAAAGCGCGCCACATCGAGGCGACTGATGCCGTTGTCAAGCTGATAGTCGCTGTAATTCTGCGCGGCAAAGCCCATGGAATAGGCGTAGGTCGCGTAGCCGCTTGCCCAGTGCGCCGTGCTGGGCTTCTGCTCCTTGTGGCCGGTCGAGAGCAGCACGAGCTTGAGCATTTCGCCCGTGCTCGTGGGACGGTTGGGGGCAAACGTGCCGTCGCCGTTGCCGCCGACGATGCCCTGCTCGCTCAGCTCCATGACATAGTTATAGAACCAGTCGGACTTGTTGACGTCGGTATAGGTCTTGCCGGTGTAGCTCGTCGCCGTCCACTGCGCCGTGACGACCGCGTTACCGTTCACGATGCTGTTTTCCGTGATGGTCTTGCCGTCGCTCGTCCGGAAGCCGGCAAAGCCGTAGCCGAGCTTTTCCGCTTTGGGGAAGCTACCGTAGGTCTTGCCGATCTCGTAGACGGCAAAGTCCGTCTCGTAGGACGTACCGCTTTCCATATTGATGATGAGATACGCAAACTCGTTCTCCGCCGCGCGGGTGTCGTCATCTAAATAAATGGCAGCCTCCTGCAGGCGGCGGTCGGCAAGGCCCGCCTGGGCCTGTCCGCCGGAATGGCACCATTCGCCGAACGCATGCGCCACTTCAAGGCGCGTCGCGTCCTTCTCGCCGCGGGCGATCTTGACCAAGTCGCTCGTGCCGCTCATCCAACCGGTGCCGAAATTGTAGCTGAAGCAGATCAGCGCGTCGAACTGCCCCTGCGTGGGCGTGACGTCGTAGCGGCCAAAAAAGTCGTTGAGCTTGGCCTCATACGCCTCGACCTTGCTCATCAGAAGAAGCTCCGCCTCTTCGCGCGTGATGCCCTCGGGATAATCCTCGGCACCGCACTCCGTGCCGTAGCCGATGTACCACTTGCCGCCGGAGGAATACTTCTCCGCGCGGAAGCCCTCTTCCTCTTCGATCTGCGCAATGGCCGCGTCGCCCGCGCGCATCAGCCGATTGCTCGCCATCGCGGCGGGCACGCAGAGCTGCACAGCAAGGCACAGCGCCAGAAGCACGGCCAGCGGCGATCTCTTTCTCATGTTCTGCTTCATCTCGTTTCTCTCCTTTTGCCGGAATCGGGCGAAAACGCCCACTCTCTAAAATGTTTTTCCATGATACCACAGGTTTACATAAGAATCAACCAAAAAGCGCAAAAAATGCCGTCCCGTGTCGAACCGGGCGGCATTTTCGTTATAGCAGCGCGTCGAAGAGCGCGTCCATATTATCGTCGGAATACTCGACCTCCGCGCTGTACAATCGGCAGAGCTCGATCTGATCCTCCACCGTGAACTCGCCGTGCAGCAAAAGGTGCAGCGCACCAAGCGAGAAAAGCAGCCGGACAGACAGCACGGCGAACGCCGCCTTGCTGCTCACGTCCCCGTCGTCGAGCGCCGTCGGCACGTGACGATAGAGGAAGTAGACGAGCAGCTGCTCATACTCCGTCTCGCGTCCTTTCATGTGCGCGGCAAAATCGTCGAGCGGCAACTCATCTGCGTGCTCGCGCAGCGCTTCCAAAATGCCTGTCCACGCCTCGTCCATGCGCTCGAGCGAGAGATAAAATTCTGCCCACTGCGCAAGCGGGACGTCCGGCACGTGCGCACCGCAGGCCGATAAAATTTGTTCCATCCGCTGATTGATCGGTTCCTCGCGGTTCTGTGCGATGGCGAAAAGATGGTCGCGCAGCGTGAGCAGCGCCGTCTCCTCTTCGTCGAGCTCGCCTTCGCCCGTCGTGACAAGCATTGTTTTCTCCGGCCTGGTCAAAATGAGGCGCGCGGCCTCCTCGCAGCAGAGGCCAACGCCAATCTCCGTGCGCTCCGAAAAAAAGCTGCGGTAGCGCGGGTGGTCGGTGCAGATCTGGCAGAGCATACCCTCCCCGCCGTATAAAATGAGATCGCAAAGGTTTTTGCCGTTCAAAAACGGGCAGCGCTCCTGCTCGCCGAGGAGAAAGTGCGGCATCTCGCCGCTGCGGTCGATACATTTATGCAGGCGCTCGCCCATCTCGCCGCCGATCTGATCGTAGGCGGCGAGGGAATCCCCGTCCACGTCGATCTCCCAGCCGATGCAGCAGTTGTGTCGGCAGCGGTCGGCGATGCAATGGAAAAGCGGATAATAGTCCGGATAAGCGTTCTGCACGGCGGAGTCCTCCTATAGTCGGTGCTGCGCGGTCATAAATCGCGCGCTGCTTCATTATAAATCGCGCAGGCGCGCATTGCAATGAATTTTCTCCTTGCCGCCGTGAAAGAGATATGATATAGTAAAATATATGCGGGCATGATGAAATTGGCAGACATGCGAGATTTAGGTTCTCGTGCCGCAAGGCGTTGGGGTTCAAGTCCCCATGCCCGCACCAAAATGTGTCGATGAAAGATGCAGTGCAGAAAACACCGCACGAAAGTGCGGTGTTTTCATATATTTATCGCCACTTTTCAATTCAAAAAGTTAGAAAAACAGGATTTTTCGGACAAGGAGTTTTTGGCCGCGACAGGCGACATTTTAGAGATGCAGCCGGTCGTTTTTATGAACTGATGTGACTCGAACGCCAGGGCATAAAAAAGAGCAAACCGACAGGCCACCGATCTGCTCCCCGTGATGGGGAGTAGACCGGTGGCCTGTCTTCGCTTCTCCGGTGCTCATGTTGCTTCTGCTTCGTTTGTGTGTCATTCCTTGATGGTATTGGTAATAGCTTTCTCGTAACCTTTCGGGTATGCTTGCGTTACAAAAAGCGAAGGAGGCATCCGAGAATGGCAACCACCAAAAACTTGTGCGCTCAGATCCCCATCGACCTGCACGAGCGAGTCAGCGAAGAATGGGAACGGCTGGGTCAAACCACCAGCGAGTACATCGCAAACCTCATCCAGGAATACTACAACATGATCGAAAATCTGAAAGGCGGCATTCACATGACCGAAAAAGGCAGAACGATGGCATTCCAGATCCCAGAGGAACTCTTCCAGCGCATCAAACACCACCTCGAGCGCGAAACGCTCCGCACCGGCAAAAAGCTCACCCAGCGGGACTTCGTGCTGAACCTGATCACGCAGGCGCTGGACAAAGCGGACGCCGAGAGCGCTACAGAGCAGGACTCCCCTGCTGAGGCCCCTGTCGAGGCCCGTGTGGCCGACGCGGCCGCCCCTGCGGACATGGATACCCCTGACGAGGAAAGCGCCGTGTAAGCCCGCACAAACGCCAAAGCAAAAAACACGATTTAGAAGAAAGCCGGTCATGGCACCTGAGTTGTTCAGATGCCATGACCGGCTTTTTGCGTTTCAAGAGAAAGGAGGAAATCGCCGTGGCAAGCGAGATCAAAAGACGCTTTACAGACACAGAAATACAGATCGCCAGGAAAACGGATCTGCCGGAGCTACTGACCCATCTGGGCTATCAGGTCAAACGCATTGGCCGGTACCACACCACAGCAGAAATGGACAGTCTGCGGATCAAGGACCGTCGCACATGGTTCCGCTAAGGGGATTGAAGGACCTGCCCGGAACTGACACAGTTCGTCTCCGGCCTATAGGCTTTTATGTCGGAGATCCGGCAGGGCTCCCAGCCCCAGGCGTGGTCGATCAACAGCTCGGCGTTGATGCCAAACAGCTTACAGAGCAGCGCCTCGTTATAGTATTCCCCGGCCTTCCCGATGGAGCACCGGGCGATATCTCCCATGGTGTAGATACCGATGGCCTCGAGCTTTTTGGCATAGCCTTTTCCCACCCGCCAGAAGTCGGTCAGCGGGCGGTGCATCCAAAGCTGTCTGCGGTAGCTCATTTCATCCAGCTCCGCGATCCGGACACCGCTCTCATCCGGCGCGACGTGTTTGGCCATGATGTCCATAGCGACCTTGCAAAGATAGAGGTTTGTGCCGATCCCCGCGGTCGCGGTGATCCCCGTTGTGCGCAGCACATCAAGGATCATGGTTCGTGCCAGTTCCCGCGCCGTCATGTGATACGTCCCAAGGTAACTGGCGGCGTCGATCATCACCTCATCAATGGAGTAGACACAGCCATGAGCAAAACTCCAAAAGAGCAGTAATTGCAATGGTTCCCGGCCATGGCTGAAACCGAAAATCACTCCATTGATATAGAAAGCGGAGCCCCTTTTTGGTAAAATTGACTTGAGAGAAAACCAACCAGAAAGGGGCTGGCCGCTATCTACCGACAGGAGATCATTCAGGATGTGACGCTGTTCACATCCCAAAGCGCCGCCATGTTTTACGACAAGCTTTTCAGCAGCTTGGACTTCACGCTGCCCAGGGCAACAACCGGGCGGCGGGGCTTCCCCAAAGAAGCTAGGGTCTGCGCTTTTATCGTTATGAAATGCGCCCAATAGCCAAATTGCTGGAATATCTTGACTTTATACGGATGATATGCTAAAATTTTTCCGGTTTTTAGGTGACTGTCTGCGGGTGGTCTGCCGGGAAATCCATTAGAATTTAACAGATCGGAGATACATATTATGGAAAGAATCAAGACTCTCGAGACTCGTAGCCTGTGCGACAGCGCCAAGAACGGCGGCTGCGGTGAGTGCCAGACCTCCTGCCAGTCTGCCTGCAAGACCAGCTGCGGCGTGGCAAACCAGAAGTGCGAGAACACCAACAAGTAATCAATCGCAATTTTCAAAAAGCTGCCGCCTGTTCAGGCGGCACTTTTTCTGTACGAGGAGAACGGAAGAATGGTACATCAGTATCAACTGAACGGCTACAACATCGTGCTGGATACCTGCTCCGGCGCCATTCATGTAGTGGATGAGGTAGCCTATGACATCATTGCGCTTTACCCGGATCACACGGCGGATGAGATCGTAACGGCGATGATGGAAAAATACGGCGAGCGCGAGGATGTGACGGAGCAGGATCTGCGGAACTGCATTGATGACGTGGAGGCGCTGAAGCAGGCCGGGAAGCTCTATACCCCCGACACCTTCGCAGACATGGCCGGTACGTTCAAGGAGCGTTCCGGCGATGTGGTGAAGGCGCTGTGCCTGCATGTGGCGCACACCTGCAACCTGAACTGCTCCTACTGCTTCGCCAGCCAGGGAAAATACCATGGAAACCGTGCGCTGATGAGCTTTGAGGTTGGCAAGCAGGCTCTGGACTTTCTGATGGATCACTCCGGCAGCCGCACCAATCTGGAGGTGGACTTCTTCGGCGGTGAGCCGCTGATGAACTGGGACGTGGTGAAGCAGTTGGTGGAGTATGCCCGCAGTGTGGAAAAGGAGCGGGGCAAAAATTTCCGTTTTACGCTGACCACAAACGGTATGCTCATCGACGATGACGTGATCGACTTCGCCAACCGGGAAATGAGCAATGTGGTGCTGTCGCTGGATGGCCGCAAGGAAATTCATGACCGGCTGCGGGTGGACTATGCGGGCAACGGCAGCTATGAGCGCATTGTGCCTAAGTTCCAGAAGCTGGTAGAGGCCAGGGGCAACAAGAACTATTATATGCGCGGCACCTTTACCCATGCCAATCCGGACTTTACGGAGGACCTGTTCCACATGGCGGATCTGGGCTTCACGGAGTTGAGCATGGAGCCTGTGGTGTGCGCGCCGGAGGACCCCGCCGCGCTGACGGCGGAGGATCTGGAGATCGTGAAGGACCAGTACGAGCTGCTGGCCAAGGATATGCTGCGCCGGGAAAAAGAAGGCAAGCCCATCACCTTCTATCACTACATGCTGGACCTGACGGGCGGCCCCTGCATTTACAAGCGAATCTCCGGCTGCGGCTCCGGCACGGAGTATATGGCTGTGACCCCTTGGGGAGACCTGTATCCCTGCCATCAGTTCGTGGGTGAGGAAGCCTACAAGCTGGGCGACATCTGGAACGGCGTGACCAATACGGCCCTGCGGGAGGAATTCCGCTCCTGCAACGCCTATGCCCGGCCAGAGTGCAATGACTGCTGGGCAAGATTCTACTGCTCCGGCGGCTGCGCAGCCAACGCCTTCCACGCCACGGGCTCTATCCGCGGCGTTTACGAGGCAGGCTGCGAATTGTTCCGCAAGCGTATTGAATGTGCCATCATGATGAAGGTGGCGGAAGATTCTGCCAAGGCCAACGGCTGATGGAAACGCCCATTGCTGATTTTGTCCGGCGGTACGCGGATTCCGGGATGATCCGGGCGCACATGCCCGGCCACAAGGGAAAACCCTTTCTGGGTTGCGAGGCGCTGGACATCACCGAGATCCAAGGTGCGGACAGCCTGTACGAAGCGGAGGGCATCATCCGGCGCAGTGAGTCCTATGCCGGGGAACTGTTCGGCTCTGGCCGGACGGTGTACTCCACGGAGGGGTCCAGCCAGTGCATCCGGGCGATGCTGTATCTGGCGCTGACCTGCGGAAATGGGTCCCGGACGGTGGTGGCTGCCCGGAATGTACACCGGGCGTTCGTATACGCGGCGGCCCTGCTGGATTTTGAGATCGTCTGGCTGTGGCCGGAGCGGAGCACATCTCTCTGCGGCTGCCCGGTATCGCCGGACACATTGGAGCGGACGCTGATGGAGCTGCCTGCGCCGCCGGCGGCGGTCTATCTCACCAGCCCGGACTATCTGGGCGGCATGGCGGACATTTCCGCTCTGGCAGAGGTGTGCCGGAAACACGGTACGCTGCTGGCGGTGGACAACGCCCACGGCGCCTATCTGCGGTTTCTGGAGCCCTCCTGTCACCCACTGGATTTGGGCGCAGACCTGTGCTGCGATTCGGCACATAAGACGTTGCCGGTGCTGACCGGCGGCGCGTACCTGCACATTGGCCGTGCGGCTCCGGCATCTCTCCGGGAGAGTGCGAAAACAGCAATGGCCATGTTTGGCTCCACCAGTCCGTCCTACCTGACGCTGGCGTCGCTGGATCTGTGCAACCGCTATCTGGCGGATGGGTACCGGGACCGCCTGTGGGAGATGTGTGGGCATCTGGAGGAAGCGCAAAAGGCGCTGACGGCTGCCGGTTGGCAGATAGAGCCATCGGACCCGCTGCGGCTGACCGTCAAGGTTCCAGCCGGGATGACCGGCGGAGCGCTGGCAGACCGCCTGCGAGAGAGCGGCGTGGAATGTGAATACGCCGATCTGGACTTTTTGGTGCTGATGCTGACGCCGGAGAATCGTGCGGCGGACATCGAACGGCTTCTGCATGCTTTTGGAACAAATGATGCCGTTTATGCGCCGCAACCGTCGCTGCCGTTGGCTCGTGGAGAACGGGTATGTTCCGCGCGAGAGGCACTGTTTGCCTCACGGGAGACCATACCGGCGGCGCAGTCGTTGGGGCGGGTCTGCGGCGCCCCTACCGTGGGGTGTCCGCCTGCGATCCCCATTGCAGTGTCCGGTGAGCGAATTGGTCCGGAAGCGCTGGAGCTGTTCCGGCGGTACGGCGTGGAGCGGGTGGAAGTCTTGCGCTGAAAACGGTTTTGAAAAAAGTGAGACCGGCAAATCTGAACACAGACAAACCGCAGGACCGGCAAATGCTGGATCTGCGGTTTTTACCATATCTGCTGGCCGATGGCGCGCCCAGCGCCCTGCTTCGTTTAGGGTGTGGTATGGGTGTAGGAGTGAAGGGTGAATCCATCCGAATAGTGGCCCGGCACCCCCAAATAACGGTTTTACGTCCACCTCCTGTTTTTCAGGGACAGTGCGGCGAAGGCATACCACAGATCGTGGAACTGAATGTGCTCCGCGCCAATGGCCTTCGGAATTTTATCGTGCGTCCAGAGCAACATCGCCCACCAGTTTAGTAATTCGGATTTGTGCGATAGCACCGACAATACCTGAAAATGCGTTACTACTCCCAGTAGCCGTATCCTCTATTTTGGAGATTGCCTTCTCTGTATCCCCGGCGGCCTTAGTGACGGACTTCAAATTCCGGACCATGTTATCATAGTCCGCCTGGGCCGTTTCCAGCTTCAGCTTGTCCGCTTCGCTGCGGGTTTTCGCAAACTGCTTTTCCGCATCCTGCAAGGTGCTTTCGCCTGCTTCACATCAACCCTGATGGTTGCTTTGTTTTTGCTCAGGAGCGTCAGGATGTCCTCCGTTTTGCCAAGGTTCTTCCCGAAGCTCTTCGTAGTCTCGCCCTTGCGCTTGACTGTCTCCGAGTATCGGTCTGTGGCCTTGATGACGATGGCGGATTCTTCACGCCGGCGTTCGGCGTTGACTTCTTTGACGCGTTCCACCACCTCAAAGAGGCGAGCTCTGCCGGGTATCCCGTAGGCTTTCAGGGCTGGCGAAACCGCAAGGCATATAACAGAGCCGCCCCGCGGTGGGCGGCTCCACCCTTCCCCACCGTGTTCGCCCCTGTGAGCCGCCGTGTGCGCTTTTTACAGGCATCCCAAGGTACCACCCCCACACGGGGATTTGAGCGGGTGTTGAGCCACTTGTGGGGAAATTAACATCCGGTAAAAAAAACAGAAAAAAGGCTCGTAAAATTGGTCTATTGGAATTGACTTTTTATGTATTTTCACGTATACTTAATTTACAGATTCACGCGCACATTTACAGATCATTCATCCGCCATCACAAGATGCTGGGGGTTCAAATTGCAAAACGGAAAATCGAGCCTCAAAAGCCCGCAAACCCTTGCAACACAAGACTTTGCTCCTGCATCTTTTTTGTCAACACAGTCCATTCCACAAATTTCAGAGCGCATCGCTCCGCGATGCGCTCGTTTTGGTATTCCGGCACTTTGGTCTAACATTTTTAGTTTTAAATCAGCTCTTAAGCGATGAGCAAAACAGTTGGAAAGAGCAGCCCACAAACAAGGCAAATGGGAATCGAAAAAGCTTAGGGCATCTCAAGGGCGCAAAAACCATAGCGCGGTAAACCCCGCGCCTGCAAAAGGTATGGAAAAGACAGATCAGGCGGAACGCCGAAGCTGTTTGGCAGAACGGTAGGAGTGAGAGCCGCGCAGAACGGCGGCCAGCGCAACCGCTAAAGCGGAGATGTGGGCCAGCGTATTGAGGTTTGCCGCGCTGTTTCCGTTACGCACCCACAGGCGTTCCTGACCTGTGGATTTGAAGCGGGAATTGTAACGCTCGCACTCTGTACGCAAGGCGTATGTCCTCTTGAAACAGAGGCAGCCGCGGTCAATGGAAAGTCTGCAGTCATCGGGAACGGTCTTGTATTTCGTGCAGCCCCGGTTTTTCTTGCCGTTGTTCCAGTTCTTGTGGTTGCAGGGACATTCGCCGGTTTTGGATTGACGGAACGGGCAGCAGTATTTCTGCCGGGTACGATTATTGTCGGTGGTCTTGCCATCCTTGTGCATGGCGAACCCGGCCGCGCAGACCGGATTGCCAGCAGGAAGTGCCTTTAAATCTTTCGTACCGCGTGGATTGAGCGGGATAAAGGCCTCGCCCTCATAGACCGTTTTCACGGTATTGTAGATGCTTTTCGCATCGTAGCCCTTGTCGGCAAGGAAGGCGCATTCCTTCAAAGAGATCGTCTGATCCGCGGCCGCGAGGATCTCAGCGGCGACGGCAGAATCGGCGATGT
>ENA-OWRJ01002645-OWRJ01002645.1-human-gut-metagenome-genome-assembly--contig:-NODE-2645-length-14734-cov-4.622386_pt1 | contig 14734 bp, 11 predicted proteins | sample MGYA00248269_ERZ651897 | MGnify/ENA primary metagenome ERZ651897 (study PRJEB26924, sample SAMEA4378252) | human gut metagenome | biome: human gut; feature: human-associated habitat; material: faeces...
GGAACCATATAAACAACTGTACTACAATATTTTAATTTATAGAACTCCTCTTAAATATTCTCCCAGAGGTAGTGGTGGTGGCGGTCTCTCTATACCTATGCGCAATCGACAAGAGCATGCAGAATATTTACAAAGGAAATTTGATGCTGCCAGAGCAGATGACACAAATGTTAAGCAGCAAATGACAGCAATTTCTTTACCTGCGAGAAGTGGGACTTATATCGAATTTGCAGGTGCGCCTGCCTATGACTTAGTATCAAAGAGTTTAGAAGATCAAAAAGCGGGCATCCGATTGTTAAATATTCGGCAGGTAAAAACGGAAGATAATCAGGAACAGTCTTTTGCAACCATCTACATTCCTCATGGAAAAGAAAATAAACTTTTAGAAAAGTTGCATAAATATGCGACGGAAGAGTTGCGTAATGGGAAACCTAAAAACGATGCTCTTTTCCGAAGTATCGAAAATATTAATATAGCTCTTCTAAAAGCATTATGGACTGATAAGCGTGAAGAGTTTCCAACTGATCGCAATGATTGGTATGAGATCTGGATCAGAATTTCCGCAGCCGAAGATATTGGAACTCAGCAGAACAAATTTATAGATTCTCTACGAATTCTCGATATTCGTTTCAAAGAAGATTCAATTTTAACATTTCCCGAAAGGACTGTATTTTTAGTATATGCAAACAAAGATTCTCTGACTAAATTATTAGGCTGTTCAGACCAATTAGCAGAATTGCGAAGTGGACGTGTATTGACAGGATTTCTATTTGATGAGTATAGAGGCGAACAACAAGAATGGGTAGAAGATTTAAGGGAACGAACTCAAATTAACCATAACTCAGATTCTGTTGTCTGTGTATTAGATTCAGGTGTAAATAATGGGCATCCTCTTTTGGAACCTATTATTCCTGAAAGGAATTGTGGTTCTGTTGTCGGAGAAGGTATTGCAGACAGGGATGGGCATGGTACAAAAATGTGCGGAACCGTCATTTATGGCGATATGTCTTCTTGCCTTGCCAGCACCCAGAAAATACAAATTGACAACCAAGTTGGTTCTATTAAATTGTATCCGCATGACCGCCCTAATCCCAAAGAAGCATGGGGATTTTTGACTGAACAAGCAGTTTCAATATCTGAAATTATATTTCCTCGAAAAAACGTCTGCTATTGCATGGCAATAACGGCAGAAGATAGTGAGCAAGGAAAACCGACATCTTGGTCAGGAGCAGTCGATTCAATTGCATACAATAATGGTAAGGCAGGCCGCTTATTTATGGTTTCCGCTGGAAATATTAAGGATATAAATAATTTGGATAAAGAAATTATTGCTGATTATCCAAACAGTCATAGCCTTCGACAAATACAGAATCCTGCTCAAGCTTGGAATAGTTTAACCATTGGGGCTTTTACCGATATAGTAGCAATAGATAGTCCTGATTTGAGAAACTATGATCGTGTTGCACCAAGAGGAGGAATTAGTCCCTTTTCTCGAACATCATCACTATGGGAAAAAGGTGCATTAATTAAACCAGAAGTTATGTTTGAGGGAGGGAATTTATATAAAACCAATGACCCCCAATTTCCATTTGATTCTCATCAAGATTTAGAATTGATGACAGCGAATAAGAATTACCAAGTAAGTGGTTACTTTGATACTATTAATGCAACAAGTGCAGCGACGGCGTTAGCTTCAAACTTTGCAGGTAAATTACAAGCTCGGTATCCTCATTTATGGGCAGAAAGCATTCGCGGATTAATTGTTCATTCTGCAAAGTGGACAAGATGTATGGAAATGCAATTTCCAGTAAGAAACAGAGGCGATATGGAGCGAAGATTGCGTCATTGTGGTTATGGTGTACCATCAGAAGAAAGAGCGTTTTATAGTACTGAAAATGGGTTAACGTATGTTGCCCAAGAAATAATACAGCCCTTTATCAAGGAACGAGGAGATGCTTCTCCCAAAATGAATGAAATGCATTTTTTTGAGCTGCCTTGGCCTCGTGAGATTTTAGAGCAACTTGCAGAAACGAATGTCACAATGCGAGTAACCTTATCATATTTTATCGAACCTGCACCCGGAGAGATAGGCTGGAAAGATAAATACAGATATGCATCATGCGGATTGCGTTTTGATGTAAATAAAGAAGACGAAGATCAAACGACATTTCAATCAAGAATTAATAAATTGATTGAAGCTGAAGAAAACGAAGAACGTGGCAAGAATGATTCTACCAGATGGTTAATCGGATCGGACAATAGAAATAAAGGATCTATACATTCTGATGAATTAAATCTTACTGCTGCTCAATTAGCCACATGTAACTTGATTGCTGTATATCCAATTGGAGGATGGTGGAAAACACGGACTAATTTGAAACAATATAATAATAAGCTACGGTATTCTTTGATTGTATCTTTGGATACGCCTGCCGAAAATATAGATTTATACAATGTCGTTAAAACAAAGATAGAAACTATGATCAACATTCCGGTTGAAGTCGAAATTCCTATAAACTAACGATTTATAAAATACAAATGTAGTTAAGTGCGCTCGTAGAATAACACAAGGCTTTCCCTTAATAGAACAGAAAGCCTTGTGTGTAAAATTGATTTATAAGATACCCGTTGGTTGAATTAAAAAGTTAGTAAAATGACAAATGAAAGGTTGTGCATATTTCTGGTTTTTAGTAACTTAATAGCATCCAAACTATTGAGTTCAAACCGTCGTATGCACAACTTCATCGAAAAATTCACAAAAATCAACGACATCTGCAAGAAATTTGCAGGAAATCGTGTAAATGAACATGGCAATGTATCTCGCCGTGGAGTTATTCCCACCTTTTCTGATTTGGAAGTTATAGCTCTTTCTCTTTCTCTTACAGCCGAAGCATTCGGTTATGACAGCGAGAACAACCTCTTTAAGAGATTGGCTGAATCTCCCGAACATATCCCTAACCTTATATCCAGAAGACAGTTCAACGTCCGTCGCAAACTCACGGCTTGTCTTGCAGAAGACATCCGCAGGGATATTGCCAAGAGCATAGACGGTGGGGAAAATGTCTTTGTGATAGACTCCAAGCCTGTCAAAGTATGCCAGCTGGCACGAGCCAAGCGTTGCGTTATGGGAAATGATAATCCGCAAAGCGCACCTTCCAAAGGCTTTTGCGCCTCCCAACAAATGTATTACTATGGGTATAAGCTCCACGCTATCTGTGGAATAAGTGGTGTTATTCACTCTTATGATATAACGGCTGCAAATGTTCATGATATACATTATCTGGATGATGCAAAGTGGGATTATCACGACTGTCTTATGCTTGGAGATAAGGGGTATTTAAGTGCTGAGGTGCAACAAGACCTTTTCGAAACGGCTCATATCAAGCTTGAAGTCCCGTATCGCTTGAACCAAAAGAATTGGAGAAATCCTTCGTGGGCTTACAGGCGTTTCAGGAAGCGAATCGAAACCGTTTTCTCTCAACTTAACGACCAATTCATGATGGTACGCAATTATGCAAAGCAGACAGGCGGACTGTTTACACGTACTGCCGCAAAAATCGCTGCTATGACCGTGCTGCAATACATCAACTTCTGTAACCATCGTAAAATTGGTCTTGTTAAAGATGCTTTATTTTAATTCAACCAACGGGTTATAAGATTATTTGATATAGTGAAATTTTACCTATTATATTTGCATAGAGTTGTTTGAAGTAGTGCAAAACGGGGCAATCCGAAGCAGTTGCTATTTTGCTTAATCATTCCTATCGTATTTTGGAGCCTGAATCTATGGCTTATCTTCAATGACTTATCCCAAATCTGCATTTTTTAGGCTAAAATATGTCATTTCCCGTCACTCCGCGCCTCTTCCCGCCAGAAGGGGCGCGTTTGGTGTTATGAACTGGAAAAGGTCTTATCTTGCCGGCGGATTTTCACCATTCATTCAATTTACTCATTTAATATTGGCATTATGGCAAGAGAACAGGAAAAGCTATCGAAGGACGTGCTGGCCGTCCTCGACAAAAAGACGAACGATCTGCGTCTGGTCAGCGAGATGAACGAGCAGACGGGAGAGTTCAACACCGTGAGCACGGCTCCGGGCGATCGGCGCAGAGCCCTTTCGTTCGACAGCCGAACGGTTTTGGGAACCTTTTTCGAGAACCTTCGCAACCAATACGGACGCCCGTCCGACCTGGGCTGAAGTTTCTTTCGGATCGGTACCGAAAAACTCGACCGTATCCTCGACTCCATCATCCAAGTCCGTGAAGGCAAAGATCAGGACGGCTCCCTGGCCAAAGAGGTCTCCGACTACGAACTCAACAACGAGGGGCGTATCGCCAAGTTCGCCGACCGCTATAAGTTCGAGGAACGGGAACTTCCGTGGGATCAGATTCAGGCGTTGGGCCTGAACAAAGAAATCCTGCTGGAGAATCAAAGCATGGGTGACATCCTCAAGGGACGTATTCCCAACAAACTGGTACCGCTAAAACACAAGGTGGACGGCCGCTGGGTCGATTTGGGCCTCGGCACGATTTCGCCGATCCGCGACGATGCAGGCAATGTCCAACTCCGTATCTTCACACGTCTGGACGAGCCGCAGTACAAAATATCGCCGTATAAGGAGCTCTTCACGGACAAGGAAATCGAGCGCCTCGAAACCGACGGACATCTGGGTTCCACCAAGAAAATGAAAGATTTTACCTCGGGCCGCGAGTGCGAGTGTTATGTCAGCGTCCATGAGGCGACGAACCGCCTGACGACGCTTCCGGTCGATGCGCTGACGCTCCCCACCCGAATCTACGGCAAAGAGATCGGCGACGACATCGAGGCGCTGCGCTCCGGCAAGGAGATCTTCGTCGAAGACATCCACCTCAAGGACGGTCGGGTCATCTCGGGCCATGCACGCGTGGACGCCAACCGCGGAGACGTGGTGTTCCGCAACGACAATAATCCGCATCTGCGCATCCACGATACGGTTTTCGGAGTCAAGGTAAGTGCAGACATCCAGGCAAAACTGGCCAACCACGAGGTCGTCTTCATTCCCGGCATGAAAGTCGGCGGCAAGACGATCAGCACCGACCTTCGTTACAGCGACACGGGCCGGCCCCTGTTCGGCAACAACGCCCGCAATTACCGTTCGCGTCTGGGCGAGGAGAACCCGCGTCCGCGCCAGCGCGTCCGCCGGCGTCTTCCGTCGCTTCCCGGCGCACAACCCAAAGGCATGAAAATCGGTTAGCCATTATGAAACGACACGTAGAAGAGAAAGAGTTGCCGTACTTCGCGGCAACTCTTACCGCTTATTTGCGCGAAAGCCATCCCGAACTGCTCTCCGACAAACACTTCATCGCCGAGCGGAGCGACCATGCGGCCCAGACCTATGAACGTGCCGTTCGCAACGGCAACAGCGTCTACGAGGCTCTGGAACTCTCGAACGCCGTTCTGTACCAAGACCTGCGCTTCTCGAAATACGATGCGATCTTCGAGGTCGTGTCGGAATGGTTCCCGGAGGTCGCAGCCCGGCAGCGCACCGCTTTCTGCCTGAAACTGCTTCCCGTCTGCGAAGAGGCGTTCGAGATGTACGACCTGACCGACGACTTCGAAAGCAGCCCGTCCTATAAAAATCTCCTTTTAGAACTCACCGGACTCATCCAAACCCACATCGAACTGCATGGCATACAATAAAAGGAAACATCTGGAGGCGAACATCGCCGCCCTGCGCATCGCTTTCGCTCCATCGACGGTACTTAGCCCGCAGCAGCGAGATGCCCTGGCTGCGTACAGCGGCTTCGGAGCGTTGAAATGCGTCTTGCAGCCGGCCGCTGCGGACGACGACCTCACGCAATGAAAGATAGACCGGGAACTCTTCCCGCAGGTGAGGGAGCTGCACGAACTGCTGCGCCATTATGCCGGCAGCGAACAGCGGTATAAAGACTTCGTGCAGAGCATGCGCAATTCTACGCTGACAGCATTCTACACTCCGCCGGCCATCGTACGTGCGCTCGCCGAGACGCTCCGGGATGCCGGCATCATTCCCCGGCGATTGCTCGACCCCAGCGCCGGGGCCGGGATTTTCCCTTCGTCGTTCCGGGAGACCGCCGACGGCGAAGTCGAAATCCTCTCTTTCGAGAAAGACCTGCTGACCGGACAAGTGCTCTCCGCACTGGCCCGGGAACGAGAGCAGGTCGTCATCGACGGTTTCCAAACCATCGAAGCGACCTATGACGATTATTTCGACGTAGTAACGTCCAATATTCCCTTCGGTGATACCCGGATTTTCGACGCTGCCTTTCGGAAGAGCGACGACCCGGTTCGACGGCAAGCGCTCAAGGCCGTTCACAACTATTTCTTCATCAAGGGTCTGGATACGCTCCGCGAAGGCGGTATTCTGGCGTTCGTCACCTCGGCGGGCGTCATGGACGCTCCCGGCAACGAACCCGTCCGTCGCTATCTGATGGAGCATGCGCGGCTGGTTTCGGCCGTGCGGCTGCCGAACAACCTCTTTACGGAGTATGCCGGCACGGAAGTGGCCAGCGATCTCATCGTCCTTCAGAAACAGAGCGAAAAGCGGGAGCTTACCCCCGACGAGCAACGCTTCGTCAGTTCGTCCGAGATCGGCAACGGAATTTACCTGAACGACTACCACCGGGATTTCAAGCACGCGATCCATACGACGGTTTCGCATGAAAAAAGTCTCTATGGACAATCCGCTCTCGTACTGCACTACGACGGAGGCCCGGAACGGATCGCCGAGCGGCTGCGCGGAATCCTCGCAAATGATTTCGCAGCCCGCCTCGACACCGAACGATATACACAATATCTCCGTCCGCTCCATATCCCTCAGGCGCAAACCGTGCCGCCGACCGCCCGGAGGCAAAATCGGGTCGCGGCTCCGCAATCCGTGCTGCCACCGGAGCCGGCATCCGTTGCACCGACTCCGGAAGTACCGGCTCCGGCCGCATCGCTTTTCGGCAGCGCTGCCGCCGTTCCGATCGCCCGCCGTCCGCTGGGACAGCGGCGGGCCGGGCGCAGAACGGATACGACCGGCATGTCCGATCTCTTCACGCAGGGAAATCTGTTCACACAACCGGCGGAGGCAGCGGATGCCCCGGCAGCAATCACTGCGCCGGCTTCGGAGAATAAAGATCCGCGGCCCTTTACCGGCACGATGCTTCCGCACTACAAAGAGCGGTCGTTGGTTCTGTTCGAAGGGCAAGTCGGGCGTCTGGGCGGCCTGACACGACAGGGCTGTACGTTCCATCCCGAAGAGCTGGGAACCTTGTCCCGATACCGGGCCGAACGCTATATCCCGCTGCGGGATACCTACCAGCTGCTCTGCCGGCTCGAAATGCAGAACGAGATCGAATACAAGGGCCTGCGGCGCAAACTCAACGGATGTTACGAGAACTTCACGGCTCTGTTGGGCGATCTGAACAAGAAGGAGAATGTCGCCTTCATCCTGAACGATCCCGGCGGGCGGGAGGTGCTGGGGCTCGAACGTTTCGTCGAAGGCCGAAAACAGCTCTCCGACATCCTCCGACGCCCCGTATCGTTCGACCCTAACGAGATCAAACACGTCGATACGGCGGCCGAAGCGCTGGCTGCCTCGCTCAACAAGTTCGGACGGGTGGAGTTTCCCTATATGGAGTCGCTCGCATCGCGTTCCCGGCAAGAGCTGACCGACGAGCTGGGCGATCGCATTTTCTACAATCCGATGGTCAAGGGGTATGAAATCCGCGAACGGCTCGCGGCAGGGAATGTCGTCGCCAAAGCCGAATGAATCGAAAATTACCTCAAGGAGAACCCCGACGACGATGCCTGTCGCCGCTCGCTCGCGCTGCTTCGTGAGGCCGCACCCAAACGCATCGAGTTCGAGGAGCTGGATTTCAACCTCGGCGAGCGATGGATACCGACCGATATTTACGAAGGCTTCTGCGAGCATTTCTTTCAGGTGCCCGTATCGGTAAGCTATTCGGCGAAGATGGATGCCTTCGGCATCGAGAACCACGGGTACAGCCCTCTGATCTCCCAAAAATACGTCGTCAAAGGAGACTTCGAGGTCTACGACGGTATGGATCTGTTGCATCATGCCATGCTCAACACGCTGCCCAACATCAACAAGGACGGCGGCAAGGACGAACACGGCAAGACCATCCGGATTCCCGACTTCGAGGCCCGGCAGAAGGCCGACACGCTCATCACCGAAATCCGGCAGGCGTTCGTCGAATGGCTGCATGCGCAGCCCGACGATTTCAAGGAGCGGCTGACCGATCTCTACAACCGCAAATTCAACTGCTATGTCCGTCCACGCTACGACGGCAGCCACCAGCAGTTTCCGGGGCTCGACCTGCGGGGGCTGGGTATCGAAGACCTGTATCCCAGCCAGAAGGATGCGATCTGGATGATCAAGCAGAACGGCGGCGGCATCTGCGACCACGAGGTCGGTACGGGCAAGACGCTCATCATGTGCGTCGCAGCGTATGAGATGCATCGTTTGGGACTGGCCCGCAAGCCGATGATCATCGGTATCAAAGCCAACATCCACGAGATCGCCCGAACCTTCCGCACGGCCTATCCCAATGCCCGTCTGCTCTATCCCGGCAAGGAGGACTTCACGCCGGAGAACCGCCTGCGGATCTTCAGCGACATCAAGAACAATAATTGGGACTGCATCATCCTTACGCACGAACAGTTCGGCAAGATACCCCAGTCGGCCGAGGTGCAGCAGCAGATTCTCCGGCAGGAGATGGACGACATAGATGAAAATCTGGCGTCCTACGAAAAGCAGGGCGGACATGTGGACGGCTGGATTCTGCGCGGTCTGGAGAAACGCAAGGAGAATCTGGATGCCAAGCTCCACGAGTTGCAGGAGACAATCGACGCGCAAAAGGACGATACGGTGGATTTTCAGCAGATGGGAATAGACCATCTGTTCGTCGATGAATCGCACAACTTCAAGAATCTGATGTTCAACACCCGCCACAGCCGTGTGTCGGGACTGGGAAATACCGACGGCAGTAAGAAGGCCATGAATTTGCTGTACGCCATCCGCACCATTCAGCAGCGCACGGGGCGCGATCTCGGCGCGACGTTCCTTTCGGGAACGACCATCGCCAACTCCCTGACGGAGCTGTATCTGCTGTTCAAGTATCTGCGTCCCAAAGAGTTGGAGCGGCAGGACATTCCCTGCTTCGATGCGTGGGCCGCGGTATTCGCGCAGAAAACATCGGAGTTCGAGTTTTCGGTGACCAACGAAGTGATCTCCAAAGAGCGTTTCCGCTATTTCATCAAGGTTCCGGAGCTGGCCATGTTCTACAACGAGATTACCGACTACCGCACGGCCGCAGACGTGGGAATCGACCGTCCCGAGCTGGACGAGGAGCTATGCCAGATACCTATGACCGACGATCAGCAGGCGTTTTTGGACAAACTGGTGCTCTTCGCCAAGACGGGAGATCCCGAACATATCGGACGCGCCGACCTGAGCGACGGGGAGGTCAAAGCCCTGATGCTGTTGGTGACGATGTACTCCAACAAGCTCTCGCTCGACATGCGGCTGATAAGTCCCGCGTATGCGGATTCGCCGGGCAACAAGGCCAGCCGCAGTGCCGCCAACATCGCAGAATACTACCGGCGATACGAAGATCAGAAAGGCACGCAGATGGTCTTTTGCGATCTCTCGACCTATAAACCCGGCATTTGGAACGTATATTCGGAGATCAAACGCAAACTGGTCGAAGACCACGGTATTCCGGCGCAGGAGATCCGCTTCGTACAGGAAGCCGCGAGCGACAAGGTGCGGCAGGCGATGTTCGACGCCATGAACGAAGGGAAAATCCGGGTGCTCTTCGGCTCGACGCAGAAACTCGGAACGGGAGTCAATGCCCAGAAACGAATCGCCTGCATGCACCACCTCGACATTCCGTGGCGGCCGATGGATCTGGAACAGCGCAACGGCCGCGGCGCACGGAAAGGCAACATAGTCGCCAAGGAGTATGCCGGCAATAAAGTCAAAGCCTATGTCTATGCCGTTCTACGCACGCTCGATGCCTACAAATTGAATCTGCTGCACAACAAACAGCAGTTCATCGATCAGCTCAAGCGCAACCGGTTAGGTGCGCGGCGGCTGGACGAGGGCGCCATCAGCGAGGATTCGGGGATGAACTTCGCGGAGTGGATGGCCGTGGTGTCGGGAAATACCGACCTGCTGCAAAAGGCCAAGCTCGAAGGCAGGATCGCGGCGCTGGAGAGCGAGCAGACAATCTTCATGCGCACCCGGCACGAGGCGCAGAGCCAACTGCAACGCTACACGGCGGAGATCGGACGACGGGATGCGATGCTCGAACGTCTGAAACGCGACTGGAACTATATCAACGAGGTGGCACCGCCGGACGCCAAAGGCAAGCGGGCCAATCCCCTGCGGATCGACGGCGTGGAATCCGCGGATATTGTCGCTCACGGCAAACGCCTCGTGGAAATCGACCGCACGGTAAATACCGGCGACGATTACCAGAAAATCGGCACGCTGTTCGATTTCCGCATTCTCGTCCGCACCGAGCGAATGCAGAAAGACGGGCTGGCGCTTACGGTCAATAAATTCATGGTCGAAGGGTTGGACGGCATCAAGTACACGTTCAACAACGGGCATTTGGCTGCGGAGCCGAAAACCGCAGCGACGAACTTCATCCGGGCGCTCGACACGATACCGTCACTGATGGCGACCTACGAGAAAGAGAAAAAGCAATTCACCCGCGACATTCCGACCTTCGAGCAACAGATCGCAGCCGTATGGCCCAAAGAGGAGGAGTTGAAGCGGCTCAAGGCCGAGGCAGAGTCGCTGACTCGGAAGATTCAACTCGACATCGCACAGAAGCAGCAGGAGATGCAGGCGAAAACAGCAGATAACGGCAATGGGCTGAAGATCGAAAACGCGGAGGTGGTGGACGAGGTCGTCAGACCGTCGAAGGCAGAGCCGCTTTCTGCGGCATCCGGGAACCAAGAAGAACCGCCGGAAGAACGGGAGCACGTCGTGCCTCCGCCCGAATCGGACTTTATTCGCAATCATATTCTTCTCGTGCGGCCCGCGACGAACGTGAAGGCCAAAGGGCCGAAGTTATAAAAAAACGAGGCTGTCTAAAATTTGTTAGGCAGCCTCGTTGAATTTGAGTGGTTATTCCCGATCAATCGTAATCGCCGTATCCGGCACTGCTTGTTCCATTGTCTGATAGAAAATACGCTTACTCTCCTGCATGTCTTTCAGATTGATGAAATCCAGTACATTGTAGTATTGTTTGCCATCCTGATCCTCGACGGGACAGAGTTTCCCGCGACGTTTGTATTTCTCGACGAAATCCGGATCGAGTCGGATGAGCTGGCAGACTTCCTCCTGCGTCATCGAAAGAGAAATACGGCGCTCCCGGCAGACATGCTGCAATACGAGGAGCATGTTCGAGGCTTTCATGTGGCTGCGAACGAGCAGAGCGAATTTGCTTCGCTCGATAAGAATCATCTTTTTCATGACTTCTTTACTTTATTGGTTGATGTGGTGTTGGGTTCATTCCGGAGGGCTTCGAGAACGCGCGATCTGCTGTAATAGATTTTGCCGCCGTGCTTGACATAAGGGATCGTGCCGTCGCTCCGACGACGGGAGAGGGTACGGTCGGACATCCGGGTAAGCATACGGACTGCCGGAGTGTCGATCAGGTCATCGGGTAAAGGTCGAGAATTGTTTTGGATGAGTAGTTCGAGACGATTGAATCGTCGCAATACCAGACGTAACAAACGCAGAGTCGGATTACCTTTCAATGGCTTCATTACAATGATCGTTGGTTAGACGATGCAATGATAGGAAACATTCCGATAGCAATAATTTAGTTAAAACAGGCAACTAAATAATCAACCCGTCGTAGCACAAAAAAGCATATCCAACTCGGATATGCTTAAATAGTACTTAATGCTTTTCTATTCGTTAATTTGCTTATGTATAATATTTTAACTATATTTGTCGTGAGTTCTTGGATATATTGTATAAGGGTGCAACAGAATGTAAGACTTCCGTCACCAATTCGTAACCCTTGCTCTTTTCAATAAAAATACCGTTCTGATTTACAGAACGGTATCTCAAAAACAGTCAGCCGTTTGGCAAGCCGGGGTTTTCGTATCGCAGAAAGGGCGCCGTCACTTCGCCGGAACATCTTCCGGCTGCGCCTCGGCGGACGGAAGCCACCCTTCGCCGCGAGCCGAATCGGCCAGCGGCCGTGCCTGGAATTCGCGCACCGGCACGCCGTACATCAGGCGGATCGGCCGTTGGACCCTCACGCTGTCCGCACGGCTGTCCGTACTCTTCGCGGTCTCCTTCACGCCCGAACAGGCCGCTCCGAAACCCAGCAGAGCGAGCAGCGCGGTTATGATTCTGGCATTCATATTCTTAGTTCTATCGGTCACGTTTCTTGCCGAATTCACAGACAAATATATGCATAATTTCGCATTTTTTCATGAATCGGTTCAAAAAACAAGCCAAAAAGTTTTGACATTCAATTGTTTTTATTTTACTTTGCCAGACAAATCTATTATTCTATTTTTATGAAAGGCAAAGTTAAATGGTTCGATGGCAAGAAAGGCTACGGATTCATTACTGGCGAAGACGGTAAGGAAGTGTTCGTTCACTACTCGGGCATCGTCAAAGACGGTTTCAAGGCTCTCAACGAGAAGCAGGAAGTTGAATACGAACTCGGCGAGGGCAGCAAGGGCATTCAGGCGATCAATGTGAAAGTAGTTGAGTAACAATCATACATTTTCACCCAGTGGTGGACGGTCCGCGTCGTGCGGACCGTCCTTCTTTTTCCAAACGCCGTGCCGACGGAGACGAAAGACGCCCCTCGCCGCTCGGAAACGGAAACGGAACTCCTTGCCGTCCGGCATACGACGGACTGCCCCCGCCCGCATTCCGGGAAAACCGGCCGGCGAGGGACAAAGGTAGATTTTTGCCCCGACCGGCCGGAATTTTGCCGAGGATTGTTTCGGGTTTATTAAAATATTTTGTAATTTTGGACGCGAAAAGAACAGATTCGGAACATCTGAACAATCATAACTTTAAAGCACTATGAAAGAGGCAATTGCAATTCTTACAGGTGGCGGTCCCGCACCGGGCATGAATACGGTGGTGGGCAGCGTCGCCAAAACGTTCCTTGCCAAAGGGTATCGCGTGATCGGTCTGCACTACGGTTATTCGGGTCTTTTCAATCCCTCGCCCCGCTACGAAGACCTGACTTTCACGCAGGCCGACTACATCTTCAATCAGGGCGGTTCGTACCTCACGATGAGCCGTTTCAAACCGACCGACAAGGATTTCGAAGAGAATTTCAACCTCAATTTCTTCACCGAGAACAACGTCAAGCTGCTCGTGACCGTCGGCGGCGACGACACCGCGTCGACGGCCAACCGCATCGCCAAGTTCCTCGAAGCGAAGCACTACCCCATCGCCAACATCCACGTCCCGAAGACGATCGACAACGACCTGCCGCTGCCGACCGGCACGCCGACGTTCGGCTACCAGTCGGCCAAGGAGGGCGGAACGGTCATCGGCCGCGCCGTCTACAACGACGCACGCACGTCGGCCAACTGGTTCGTCGTAGCGGCCATGGGCCGTTCGGCGGGGCACCTCGCCTTCGGCATCGGCTCGGCCTGCCACTACCCGATGATCGTCATTCCGGAGATGTTCAACAAGACGGAGATCACCGTCGAGAAGATCGTCAACCTGGTCGTTTCGTCGATCATCAAGCGCAAGATCATGGGTATCGACTACGGCGTGGCCATGATCTCGGAAGGTGTGTTCCACGCCCTGAGCGATGAAGAGATCAAGAAATCGGGCATCCATTTCTCCTACGACGAGCACGGACATCCCGAACTGGGCAAAGTATCGAAGGCGCATATCTTCAACGAGATGCTGGAAAACAAGCTCAAAGAACTGAAAATCAAGGTAAAGTCGCGTCCCGTAGAGATCGGTTACGAAGTACGCTGCCAGACTCCGATCGCCTACGATCTGGTCTACTGCTCGGAGTTGGGCATGGGTGTCTACAAACTCTTCTCGGAGGGCAAGACGGGCTGCATGGTCTACATCAGCCAGGACGGCTTCGTGTCGCCGCTCTATCTCAAAGACTTGCAGGATCCCGCCACGGGCAAGATTCCGCCCCGTCTGGTCAATATCGACTCGGACAAGATCCAGCAGGTAATCGACAACCTGATGAACTACATCACGCCGGCCGACTACGAGGCTGCCAAGGCGTACGTGGCCGACCCCGAAGTCTTCGATTTCAAGAAGATTCTCAACTGGTAGCACGCTGCCGAACCCGAAAGAAAACGCTGCGGCAGCCGATCCGGTCTACCGCAGCGTTTTTTTCAATCCTTATTCCAACCGACCATGAACTCCGACAAAAGAGCCGAACGGGAGCAACATCGTGCCTGGCTGCGCGAATGCATCGCCCGCTGCCGCGCAGAGGTCGCCCGCTACGAAAAGGCCGTCGAACGACGCCCGAACACCTACCGTCCCAGACTCGCAGAGGCACAGCATACGCTGGGAAAATTCTACTGGTGGCGCCACACGCCCGCCTCCTACCGCACGGCGCTTGCCAAGTATATGCGCGTGACGGGGCGGTAATCTGCATTCCGGCGGCCGGTTTCCGGCTTCTGTGACGCCCGGTATACGGGGTTGTGCGGCCTTGCGCCGCGCGACCCTTTTTTC
>ENA-OWRJ01002652-OWRJ01002652.1-human-gut-metagenome-genome-assembly--contig:-NODE-2652-length-14711-cov-3.438660_pt1 | contig 14711 bp, 15 predicted proteins | sample MGYA00248269_ERZ651897 | MGnify/ENA primary metagenome ERZ651897 (study PRJEB26924, sample SAMEA4378252) | human gut metagenome | biome: human gut; feature: human-associated habitat; material: faeces...
CCATGCGGTTATTTTTATATTTTACGGTTTTCGAGATGCCGCCGATGGCATTGCTTTCTTCAAGAATGGTGATGGAATAATCCTTTGGGGCACGCTGGAGCAGCTCATAGGCTGCGGTCAACCCTGCCGGCCCTGCACCAATAATCACTACGTTTTTCATGATGGTAATACCTTCATTAATTTGATAGACGTTTTTTAATTTTGGGCTTGCTTCACAAAAAAACTGTAAATCCCGGTTGATTTTTTGTGGATTGCCAAACAAATTTATTATATCATATTTTCAGAACGCTGTCAACAAAATGAGCGGTTTTTAAATCTTTTTTCTTTTTTTACAAGATTTCCGGTTTGGTTTGTGGTAGAATCAGAGATAGAAAAAGGAGGAATGCGAGATGCAAAAATCATATCAGAAAAACGAGCATGAAATTTATCTGGAGAACGAAGCCGGCGAGCGAATCGCAGAAATTTTGTTTCCGGAGGTAGAACCGAAGGTCTATTGCATCCAGCGGACGTTTGTGGACGACAGCCTGCGGGGGCAGGGGGTTGCCGGAACGCTGATGGAACTTGCGGTGCAGGCAATTCAGGAGCAGGGCGGAACGGTCACGGCGACGTGCTCGTATGCCCAGCACTGGTTGTCCCGTCACAATGAGGGGTGATGATGCGGAACGATGGAGGTGCTTGAAAAGTGGAAGAGAAAATAACTTGTCCATTAGTCGATGATTGGATTAGTCCTGTGGATTGTATGGAAAATCAAACTCTGAAAGAAGAAAGCATTCCGGAACCGTTCAAGAAAAAAGAAAATTGGAGAGAGATTTGCAAAAATTGTCGATATCAAGAGTACTGATTCTGCATTTAAAGGAAAAGGTGTGAAGGATGGATTGGATACAGAATTTTAAAAACATTTTGTCCGGCAAGCATTCGGGGAAATGTCCTTATTGCGGAAGGAACGAAACTGATTTTTATATCTCAACCATTTCAGGCGATATGGGATATTGTGATATTTGGTGTAATGCTTGCAAGCGTGCGTGCCATATATCAAGAATGCATACAAATGGAATCCATAGCGAAAACAAGAATCCGCCAAAAGGATTAAAATATTAGAAGAAACAAATTTTTTGGAGATATCATATGAGTATCGATGATATTAGAGAACGATTAGAAGTTAATTTTACGCATATCGTCTTTGATTATGCGGGAAAGCATTGTGGCGTAGATCCTTTGGCTGCTGACCGCTTTGATGCTTGGTGTGGGGATGAAGATGAAGAATTTGAAAGCGTTGATGAACTGATAGAATCCCCGTTTTTTAATGGAAAAACACTGAAAGAAATTTGCGATGAAGTTGAAATGATGTAACATGAAAAGCATTTCAGCCGAGGTGCTTTTTGATTCCCAGAACCAGCACTGGTTGCAGGGAGCTTGTTCCGACTGGCTGTCCCGTCACGCCAAATAAACGAACCCATAGAAAAAATCCGCACCGGAGCAGGTGACGTTCCGGTGCGGATGGTTTTATATGCATTTAAAGAATCACCCGTCCAATCAGGCTTTCGTAGATGTCGGCATTTTCAGAGCGTGGTTCTTCTTGTTTTGTTTTTTTGTGGGGTGTTCCCTCGGACTGATTCCAATAGAGCAGGGTGCTTTTCCAGTTGGTAATGGGCTGCTGATTTTTCGTCATCCAGCCCGTTTCCGTATAGTAATCATAAAACTTCTGGACATCCACGCAAAGCCCCTCTTGTTCTGCAAACGTCTGAATCTCTATCAGCGTTGGAATCTTTTTACTGGTTGCATCTAAGATAGATAGATTTCTTTCTTCTTTTTCTTCTATCTTCTTATTCTGTTGCCCGTTGCTTGCCGTTGGCTTGTCCATGGTTTGCCCCTCGTTTGACCGCAGGCTTGCCCCTGCCTGAAACAAATCGAAGTTTTTAATCGCAAATACAGTACAATTTGGGTATGCAGTCTTTGCCACACACCCTGCCGCTTCAAGGTGTTTGATGGCAGTCCGCACCTTTTTGACAGATAGTCCGGTTTTCTCCGCCAGCCGTGCGTAACTGGAAACCATACCGCCCCTTGGAACAGGAATTCCGTGCCAGCTGTTCGGGACAATATCCGCTTCAATGAGCAGCCGTACAAAGACTGCCACGGTGTTTGCATCGTCAGACCATTCCCAGTTCCGAAAAAAGAGCCGTGGTAATGTTACATAGCCGTTTTCTAGCATCGCTTCTCACCGCCTAATATTTTGCATGAAATATTGCTGGTTTGTAGGTGAATGGATAATATCATCAAAAATTCCTCCCTTTCTTGTATGACTGGAGATTGCCGAGATGGACAGCCCCCTTCATATTACAGGGATTTTCGGGAAAAACTTGTATGCAAACGTACAAGTTTCGAAACGAATTTACAGTCTTGTCAAAAAAATTGGAGGATGCGACAAAAATAAATATAAAAACTTGTATGAAATGCCGAACGAATGGGAGCAACTTTGTGAATAAAATCAGAATGCAGTGTGTATTTTTGCCCGCACGCCGATACAAAAACAGGTAGAAAAAAACCGTTAGTTCAATGACATCCGATATGGCGATTTTTATTATGTACTTTTTTCGTCAATTTTTCGTCAGAGCTTTTTGCAAAAAACAAAAACCCACGCAATTTCGAAAAAGCCTCGAAACTGCGTGGGTTTTTTCTGGTCTGAGTGACCGGACTTGAACCGGCGGCCTCTACCACCCCAAGGTAGCACGCTACCAACTGCGCCACACCCAGATAAACGGGGAAGCGTGCCACTGCACGCAGTTCCCCCAATTGCATATAAAAAACTTAGTGATTCAAGCCGTTCCGCAGAGCATCCGCACAATCATCGCCAACTTCTGCATTGACAATTTCCAGTGCATTGCAGTCATACTGGAACCGCAGAACAAAGGCAACCATGCCCGGGTTATCTGCAATCCGGAATGATACGGTTACTTCATCGCCCTGCTTTGCAGTAACAGAATCCGCAGTCAGCACAAAGTCGCTTGCATTGGTTGCAGTCTGTGCTTCTGGTGTTGCACTGCCGACCGTAATGCAGCCGTTGGTGACAGACGGAACGAGTGCCTTTGCATCCCAGTTTGCAAATTCGGAATTATACTGCGAGTCAGACAGGTGGATGACATAGTTGCCGTCCGGAGCGGTATCCTTTACCTTAAAGGTGACGTTAATCATATCACCGTTAAATACGATGTCTTCCGACTTGGTCATATCCATCCAGTAAGCCTGGAAGGTATCCAGCTTTTCGGTGTAAGAGGAAGCAGCATTCTGGTTCGGGTCAACCACTGCACCGCCGTTGTTGCTCGGTGTGGTAACAACTTCGGTGACAACCTTGCCGTTGTCGTCCACAACTTTGTTGCCGCTGTCATCGGTTACTGCTGCATAAGAGGTAACGACTTCACTGTTGCCGTTAGAAGCACTGTTGCCGTTAGAAGCACTGTTGCCGTTGCCATTGGAAGCATTGCCGTTTGCCGGTGTTGCGGAGTTGGAAGAGCCGCCAGCTGCGGTAGTAACAGCATTGCCGTTGCTGTCGGTTGCTTCGGTAGCATCCTGACTGCTGTCGCTAGAACCATTCTGATTGCCCCATGTAAATTCAATTTCTTTTACCATGAAATCAGTCGCACCGGATGCCAGAACTTCATTTCCGCTTGCATCGGTCACAGCTTCGCCCTGTTCATCAGTTTCGACCGGCAGGGTTGCTGCGGAAACTTCTGCGGCATCGCTGTTCTTGCTGCTGGAATCGTTATCCCCTGAGCATCCAACTGCGGCCATGCCCAAAAAGCAAGCCAGAAGAACCGCAATTCCTTTTGTTGTTTTTGATTTCATATAAATCTTCCTTTCTATTTTTCAATCCGAACAGTCCACAGATGGGACGGGATTCACTTTCAAAGACGGTATTGCAAAAATTACAACGACCTCTATTATACTGCATTTTGTTCCGTTCGTCAAGTATTTTTTCGCTTTTTCTGTGGAACGTGTTTATTATACTGCATTTTTTTTGGTTCGTCAAGTCCTTTTGAGAAAATATCATGCAGCTTTCACACAAATTGCACAGTATTTTCGTGTGGAATTGCAGAACTGCTGTGAAACTATACAAGCTAGTGGAAATTTCCATACTTTTTTCCAAATCATCACAAAACCATTTGCAATCCAACGCAAAAAAGGGTATACTAAAAGAAAAAGAAAAAAGAAAAAACGGACAAAAAGGGGAAGTGGTACACATGAAAGAAAAAGAAACCACAAATGCAATGTCTTGTCCAACCAAATCGCCGGAGGCGTCAGCCCGCTGGAAAATGATTCTGTCCGGAGTCATTTTTCTGGTGCTGGTGGTCGCCGTGACCATCCTGATGATACCCGTGATGCGTCTGATGATGCAGGAGGACGGAAAAGAACAGCTGATTGCAAAAATCCAGTCCTATGGCATTTTTGCACCGCTGCTGTTTGTCCTGTTGCAGGTGATTCAGATTGTCGTTGCGTTTATTCCGGGCGGGCCAATCCCGATGATTGGCGGAGCGGTGTTCGGTATGGTGCCGGGGATTCTGCTCAGTCTGGCAGGGTCATTTCTGGGAACAGCAATCGTCTATTATCTGGTGCAGTGGATTGGACGACCGCTTTTGAATCTCTTTGTAAAAGAAGAGCACCTCGAACGGTTTTCCTTTTTAACGAATCGGCGGAAAATGGAACGCATTGTGTTTCTATTATTTTTGTGTCCGGGCTTGCCGAAAGATGCCCTGACGTACATTGTGGCCTTTAATAAGACGATTCCGCCGCTGCCGTTGTTTTTCCTGACAACGATTGCCCGATTTCCGGCGATGGCATTGACAGTGAAGATGGGCAGCAGCTTATGGGAAGGCAACTGGAAGATGACAGCGTTGGTCGTTGGCATTCTGATTTTGATTGCAGTGGCTGGCGGCTTGATTCGCTGGCATCATAAAAAGAAACATGGAAAAAGCCTTTGACGGCTCAAACATCCCCAAGCAGGCAGGCGAAAGAAATCGTGCTGCCTGTTTTTGTATGCAGCTTTCTGGATGATTCTTGCTGTTTTTTCTCTTTTCAACAGAATTTTGCGGAACAAATCGCAAAAGCCAATCAAAATCCTGTTCAATCCTGCAAGTTCTTTCAAAAAGCATCAAAAATCAATCGTCCTGCTCGCAATTAGAATGGAATTATGGAAAAATAATTGTGCAATCTGCATAAAACTGAAAATTTTTTCTTATGAAGATGACTGATTTTCGGCGTTTTTGAATTTTTTTGACCGAAAAGGCTTGCATTTTCGTTGCAACTGTGCTAGAATAAAACCATCGAAAGAACAGAACGAAATCAAACGAAAAAGGAGATGACCAAACGTGCTTGCAGAAGAACGACACGCTTTGATTTTGGATTTGGTCAATCAGCAGGGAAATGCAAAATTAACCGAATTATGCAGTCGGTTGCACGCATCCCAGTCCACCATTCGGCGGGATTTGCTAGAGCTTTCCGAACAAGGTCTGCTGACAAAAGTCCACGGCGGAGCAATTTCCAGGAATGAACGCTTCTTTCCGGTGGAACACAATATGGAGGAGAAAGCAAATCTCTATATTGCAGAAAAAACTGCCATTGCCCGCTATGCAGCATCGCTGCTCGAAGAAGGCGACTTTGTTTATCTGGATGCCGGAACGACCACAGAAAAGGTGATTGATTTCATTCCACTGAAAAAAATCACATTTGTGACCAACGGTTTCCTGCACGCCAAGCGGCTGGCACAGCGTGGCTTTCAGGTCTACATCCCAGCCGGAGCAGTCAAAGCTGCAACCGAGGCAATCGTCGGAGCGGAATGTGTGCTGAGCCTGCAAAGCTATAACTTCACCAAGTGCCTGATGGGCGTGAATGGAATCTCGCTCACGGCTGGCTTATCCACACCGGATAAGGGCGAGGCAAGCGTGAAAAAAGCTGCGATTCACCAATCCAAGCAGGTTTATTTTCTGGCAGACCACTCCAAATTCGACCAGATTTCAGCCATTACCTTTGCACACCTGAACGGCGTGCAGATTATTACAGACCGGCTTCCCGACCAGAAATACCGTTCGGAAGCCACGATTCGGGAGGTTTTGTAAATGATTTATACCGTTACTTTTAATCCGGCAATTGATTATATCGTCCACACCGGAACGATGCAAGTGGGACAGGTCAACCGCTCGCAGGGCGAGGAACTGTATTTCGGCGGAAAGGGCATCAATGTTTCGTTCGTCCTGCACGAACTGGGCTTGCCCTCCAAGGCACTGGGCTTTGTGGCAGGGTTCACGGGAGCAGCCATTGAAGCAGGTATTCAGGAGCAGGGCATTGCAACCGATTTTGTGCATCTGGACAGCGGTTTTTCCAGAATCAACGTCAAAATTAAGTCCGGTGAAGAAACCGAGCTGAACGGACAAGGCCCGAACATCTCAGAAGCAGCCGTTGCAGAATTGTTTGAAAAGCTGAACCAGCTGCAAGACGGCGACATCCTGATTCTGGCAGGCAGCATTCCGAACACCATGTCGGCAGACAGCTATGAAAAGATTCTGGCACATCTTTCCGATAAGAACATCAAAGTGGTCGTGGATGCCACGAAAGACCTGCTGCTGAAAGTGTTGCCGTATCATCCATTCCTGATTAAGCCAAACAATCACGAGTTGGGCGAGCTGTTCGGCGTGACACTCCACAGCATCGAAGAAATTGCAACCTATGCGAAGAAGCTGCAGGAAATGGGTGCACAGAATGTCTTGATTTCCATGGCAGGCGATGGAGCACTCTTGATTGACGAAACCGGAAAACAGCACGTTTGCGGCGTATGTAAGGGCACGGTGAAAAATTCCGTCGGTGCAGGCGATTCCATGGTGGCTGGATTTGTGGCAGGTTCGATGCACGGCGATTATGAAGCAGCCTTGAAACTGGGAACGGCTGCCGGCGGTGCAACTGCCTTTTCCGAAGGTTTGGCACAGCGAGCAGAAATTGAACGGCTGTTGCAGCAGCTGTAAAAATCAAAAACAGATAGAAGGAACACGTTATGTGAATTGTTGATTTATTGAGCAAAGACAGTATCTATTAAACGCCAGTCCGAAAAACAAGGCAGAAGCTATTGATCTGCTGGTGGATTTACAGGTCAAGGGCGGAAAGATTACCGACCGGGAAACTTACAAGCAAGGCATTCTGGCAAGAGAAGAAAACGGTTCGACCGCCGTCGGCGAGGGCATTGCCATCCTGCACGCAAAGAATGCAGCCGTGAAAGCCCCCTCTCTGGCAGCGATGACCGTTCCGGACGGTGTGGACTATGAAGCACTGGACGATGAACCATCCAACCTGTTATTCATGATCGCAGCTCCGAGTGATGGCGGAGATGTGCATTTGGAAGTGCTCTCCCGTCTGATGGTCATTCTGATGGACGAAGATTTTCGTGCAAAGCTGTTGGCAGCCAAAAGCAAAGAGGCATTCTTGCAGGTTATTGACGAGATGGAACGGGAAAAATATCCGGATGAACCGCAGGAAGCCCCGAAAGCTGCACCGGAAGCAGACGGCAGAATCAAGGTGCTAGCAGTCATCGGCGTGGGCGATGCGTTCCTGCAGGCGATTCAAAACGGCATGGAAGCCATTGTAGACGGCTTTACCGGAGAAATTTTTGTAAATCCAGACGAGGCAACAAAGGCTCGGCTGCTCGAAAAGCAGCAAAAGGATTTGGAACAGAAACGTCTGCTGCAAGAACGCAAGGGCAAGAAGAACATCACCAAAGACGGCACAGAGATTCAGATTTATGCCAACATCGGCGGTGTTGACCACATCGGTGCAGTATTGATGAACTTTCCGTTTCGCCAACCTTTGTCTTAAAGGTATGGGATGCCGTGCGGAAGGTTGACTTGCGTACAAAAGAAAATTGAGAATCAGCACCTTGCTAAAAGCCGATTTTAGCAGGGTGTTTTTTATGTTCGGAGAAGTTATCCGGATACGAGCCGCAGGCAAAAGCGGTCGAGCTGGCTCAGCTCGGCGGAGAGGGATTGTTAAGGGGGACAAGCTGTCCCCCTTAACAGACGTATTGATGAGAGGATATTGAAATCTAAAAGAAATATGTAAAAATGCTGTTCGCCATTCTAAAAACATAAAAACTTCCTGCAAACTGTAATCTAAGAAAGATTCATAAGCAATTCAGACAAACGCAACCACGGCGAACAGCACAAAGGCAAAGAGCAAAGCGATTTTGCCGACCCTCACGCAATCCGTTTTCCCAGAATCAACAACCCCTCTGTCACTTCGTGACACTTTCCCTTTCAGGGGAGGCTTTTCTGCCGACCCTTACATAATCGGTTTTCCCAGAACGCAATTCTACTTTCCATTTGTTTGACAAGTACCGAAAAATCCGCTATAATAAGAAACGAATTTGATTCAGAAACCACAACAGAAAGGGCGAATCCCATGCAGTTTTTCAAAAAACATATGAAGCAACTCGGTACTATCGTCACGCTCTTGGCACTCTTTTTTGTCGTCTGGAAAATGGTGACGATGGACGTTGATTATGGAGCATTTGCAACCCCACGTGCCATGATGATTTTGGTGCTGAGTATTCTCTTACAGGCACTGATTTTTTGTTACATGACATTTCCATGGCTGCACTTGGTGCGGATTTTATCCGGAAAGAAAATTTCCGGCAAACAGGCATTGCCCGTTTATACGAAAGCCAATCTCATGAAATACATCCCCGGCAATGTTTTTCAGTATGTTGCCCGCAACAAACTTGCCAGCGAAGCCAACATCAGCCATGTGGATGTTGCTCTGGCAACTGTGCTGGATATTGGAATGAGTATGCTTGCTCCGTTTCTCATCTCGCTGCTGTTAATGCGGCGGCAGATTTTCACGGTTCTGGCAGCCTATCAGAAAACCTTTTTGCTGGTTCTGATGATTGGCATTGCAGCAGTCTGTTTGTTTCTTATATTGGTTCGCTGGAAGTTTCGGGACAAGCTGCACGCTTACTTTGAAAAGTATCGCCGTCTTTTGCGGAAAAAAGCACTCGGACAACTGGCACTGGCATTTCTGCTCTACCTGCTGCAAAGCGTTTTGTGCGTAGGCTTGTATGCCTTGCCATTGCTGGGCGTGGTGAGCGTTCCGGCAGAAAAAATTTCGCAGTTTTTAGGGGCATATCTGTTCTCTTGGATTGTGGGCTTTATTACGCCCGGCTCTCCGGGAGGAATCGGCATTCGGGAAGCCGTGATGATGCTGATTTGCGGCACGTTTTTGGATACGCCGTCCATTGTCCTGTATGCGGTCATGATGCGGCTGGCATCCACTTGTGCGGATGTTGTCGCCTTTGGAATCGGGGCAGGCTATCAGCGAATCCAGCAGAAAAAGGCAAGGTGAACGGGTATGTATCGAATTTTCATTGTGGAAGATGATAGCACCATGGCAGCGGTGATGAAGAAGCAAATCGAATCCTGGGGGCATTCTGTCCATGTGGCAACGCAGTTTTCCGATATTCTGTCAGAGTTTACCGCTTATGACCCGCATATGGTGCTGATGGATGTGATGCTGCCGTTTTTCAATGGCTATCACTGGTGCAGCGAGATTCGGAAAATCTCCAATGTTCCTGTGATGTTCATTTCCTCTGTTTCGGATAATATGAATATTGTCATGGCAATGAACATGGGCGGAGATGATTTCATTGCAAAGCCCGTGGATTTAACCGTCATGATGGCGAAAATACAAGCAATGCTCCGGAGAACGTATGATATGGGCGGAAAGATTCCGGTGCTGGAGCATCAGGGGGCAGTTTTGAACCTGAACGATGCGGTTTTGACGTATCAGGGCAAGCAGCTGGAATTGACGAAAAACGAATTTCGGATTTTGCAGACGCTGTTAGAGCAGAAAGGTAAGATCGTCAGCCGAGAAACGCTGATGATGAAGCTGTGGCAGGGGGATTCCTACGTGGAAGAGAACACCTTGACCGTCAACGTGACTCGTCTGCGGAAAAAGCTGGAGGAAATCGGCTTGGGCGGATGGATTCGGACGAAAGTCGGCAGCGGCTACTTGATTGAATAACACAAAAAATCGGAATGGGCAGACATACCATTCCGATTTTTTCCAATTTTTCAGCTTGAAAGGAGCATACAATATGCAGCACAAGAAACGGGCACGCATCCTGCTACAGTTTTTCTGGGAGCAGCGAATGGTCGGGTTGTTTTTGGTTTTGGCAATTTCGATTTTTGCACTGGTCTTTTCCATGTATGATATAAAGTTAGAGGCGATTCTCTACGCATCGATGCTCTGCTTGACAGCAGGTTTGCTGTTTGAGGGGGTGCATCTGATATCTTATCTTCGCCGACATACAGAACAGCAGAAACGCTTGCAGGGGCTGCCGGTTTTCTATTCGGAACTGCCGTCGCCTCGCACGCTTGCCGAGCAGGACTTGCAAGCGATGGTGCAGAAACTGGGGGAACAATACACCGCCGTTACTACCGACTGGCAGCGACAGCAAAAAGAAAGTCTGGACTATTACAGTGCATGGGTGCACCAAATCAAAACGCCGATTTCCAGCATGAAAATGATTCTACAGCAGGAGGACACCGAGGAAAACCATCTGCTTTCGGCGGAGCTGTTCCGGATTGAACAGTATACCGAGATGGCATTGCAGTATTTACGGCTGGACAGCAAGACGAATGATTTTGTCTTTCAGCAGTACGATTTAGACAGCATCATCCGGCAAGCCATCCGAAAATATGCACCGCAGTTTATTCTGCGGAAAATCCGGCTCATCTACGAACCGGTTTCCATGACGATTTTGACGGATGAAAAATGGATGCTGTTTCTGCTGGAGCAGCTACTTTCCAATGCCATCAAGTATACACCGCATGGCAGCGTGACCATCTCTGTGACACCGGAGAAAGTTTTGCAGGTTGCCGATACCGGCATTGGTATTGCACCGGAGGACTTGCCCCGCATTTTTGAAAAGGGCTTTACCGGATACAACGGCAGAGCTGATAAAAAGTCAACGGGTTTAGGGCTGTATCTGTGCCAGCAGGCAGCGAAAAAGATTTCCGTTTCGCTTTCGGTCACGTCGGAAGTCGGAAAAGGGTCAGTCTTTTCTGTGCATCTCGATATTCCGTCCTTGCAAGTAGAATAAAACCTTATTTAGATAGAGCAGCCTGAAAGCGTTCCAGAATCTGGCATTCCAGTTCATCCGGCAGGCAAAGGCTATGATTTCGCCCCGTACCAAGGGCAATGTCTGGCTTGATGATTTCGCCATGAAAGTCAGAACCGCAGGTGCAGAACAAGCCATGCTGAGCGGCAACATCTGCATACCACGCCATTTCTTCCGGAGAATGCGTGCTGTAATAGGCTTCGATGCCCCACAAGCCAGCCTCGCAGAGCGTGGACAGCAGCTGTAAAAACTCCGGCTGCGAGAGGTTTAGTTTAGCCGGATGTGCGAGAACGGCAATGCCGCCAGCTGCTTGAATCAGGTGAATGCTTTCCACAGCGGTTGGTTTGGGACGTTCTACTTTTTCCAGAAATTCCGGTGTGCCAAGATAGCGGTCAAACGCTTCGGAAACGCTGGACACATAGCCCTTTAAAAGCATGGTTTTTGCAAAATGCGGTCTGCCTGTGGTGCAGCCGTTGTTGGCAGCAGCCACTTCTTCGATGGTAACGGGAACACCTTTTTCCGCCAAAAATGCCAGCATCCGTTCCCGTCTGCCCTGCCGGAGTGTGCGGTTGCGAGTGATATAGGCTTGCAGGTCTGCGTTTTCGCCATCAATGCCGTATCCCAAAATATGCAGTTGCGGATTTTCTTTTGCACTGATTTCAATGCCGGGGAAAATTTGCAGCTGTGGAAATGCTTTGGCAGCCTGCTTGCCCCGTGCAATGCCGGAAACCGCATCGTGGTCAGTGATTGCCAGAGCACAGATTCCAGCAGCAGCGGCTTTCTGTACCAGTTCTTCCGGCGTGTATTGTCCGTCCGAGCAGGTGGTATGGGTGTGGAAATCAATTCGCATCGTGGAAACTCCTTTCTGATAGAAAAAGAAAAAAGGACAGAATATCGCCCTTTTTTCATGGTTATGTGGTCAGTAAATTTGCAAACGCTTCGGTTTCTGTGTAGGTGTCTGTGTGGCAGAGAAACAGCACTTGCTGATAGTCTGCATCAGCTGGAAGCGTTGTGCTGTGGTGCAAGTCAATCAGATAGATGGTTTCATAGTGCTGTGCCAAGAAAGGAATCATGCAGTCTGCCCATTCATCCTTGATGACCAGCAACTTCTTCCCGTTCTGGACGTTGGTAGTTACAACTTGCAGCGGAGCAGGTTCTCCCAGATAAAATTGATAGGCATTTTCGGTCTGCAAGGCATCGGCATCATAGAGCGAATCACGTTCTTTTTTCGAGCCGTCTTGCAGCGTGGTTGTAACCGTGCAGGCAAGCGGATTGCTGTTGTTTTCATAGACATCCATCAAATCTGGCATGACAGCATCCGTCTGTGTTGCCTGATACAACGCCCCTCTTGCATCGCTTTTCACATGGGAAACGGTGTAGTGGTCGTATGAAATCGGCACAAAACCTAACTTTTGAATGACACTGCGATAAACGCTATATGCCCCGTAACTTGTCCAATAGGGAAATGTGCGGTAATAGATATAGTCGTTGGACTCTGCCTCGAGAATATAATAGGCATCTGTTTTTCGGATATGCAGGTCAATGGCGTTGTAAAACTGCTTGATGGCAGGTTTTTGCTCCACATAGGGCATACCATCCGGAAAGGCATCGCTGTAAAAAGAAGCAGCGTCTGGAATGGCAGTCACGCAGATGGGGAGTTCTGTTTCCTGATAGAATTGATTGATGACATCGGCGGTGTCGGAGAGTGCCGTTTCAGAGAGTGGCTGCGGCAGGGCATACAATGCCGTTTCCCCGATGTAAACGCCGTTTCGCTGGCGGTTGCCCAGCTGCATTTGTAGGGCAGTATACCACTTCTGGACAAACGTGGGCTGCGAGCTGGTTTTCAGGGAGGCAGTCAAGGGATGTTCGAGCATATTTTTTCCGCAAAGCAGCATCATACCGACAAAACAGGGCAGCAGCAGCCAAAAAGACAGTCGATTTTTCTTCATGAGCACGCCTCCTTTCAAACGATTCAAGAAACAGTTACCAACGGAAAAACAGTGGCGGAACGGCATTGCTTGCCATTGCAAGCACGCTCAGCCCCAGAAAGAGCACATCACCCACGGGAACGACAATCGTTGGAATCCAAGCGGTCAGCGTTCGTTTTTTCAGCCACTTCTGAATAGGACAATGCCAGCCGCTCGTACAGAATCCGGCAATCAGCAGCAACAGCAAGCTACTTTGCAGGAAATACAGGTCTTGATAGCTGACCGCATCTTTGCTCAGTCCAAGCAAGTTGCCCCATGTTTGAACAGCTTCGGTCAGGGTGTCCGAACAGAACAAACTCCATGCAAACACGCTGCAAACAATCGATAAGAACCAATGAATTGCCGTTGGAAATCGCCACTTTTTCTGGACATTCTCGAACCATGCCAGAATTACACCAACCAACAGGCCGCCAAGCAATCCGGTCAGCGTTCCCCGACAAAACCAGCCCAGAACACTATAGGTGAACAGCATTTGCAGCCAGAGAGATGCCACTGTTTGTTTTGGAGAAGAAAACGCACGGGAAAACCAACGCAGAACGGTTCGATTCCAGTTCTGGAGAAAGACAGAAAGCTGCTTGTTCCAAAGTGGGAGGCGGCTACTTTTCGGCAGGGAATAGCCGTAGCAGGCAGCAATGCCCCTTGCCATATCGGTATATCCGGTGATTTGAAAATAGACATACAGGAAGAAGAGCAGTTGATACAGCCACGAGAAAAAGAACGTGTTGTGTGCTTTGCTGGCAGCCTGCATTTGTTGAATAATCAAGTAAAACTGTCCGCTGAGCAGCACAGCTTTTGCCAATCCGCAGACCAGTTGATGCAAGCCATTTCCCACCTGTTCCACCTGACAGCGGCGGGCTGGCTGGATGCGGTGAAACGTGGAAACGGAGCAATAAGGGCCAAATAAGAGTTTGGGATAGAAACAGAAATAAAATGCAAAGGAACTGCGATGCCGTTCCGGCAGAATCGCACGCCGGAAAATCAGATGCACATAGGAAATGCTTTGCAGTGCCAGAATCGAGATGCCGACTGGATAGAGTGCCATCCCGAACAAGTGTCCTTCATGCGGCGGTCGGAGAACGAACAGAGCAACGATATAGATGGCATCGTGAAACAGCAACAACAGCCGAGCCGGCAGTGTTCGGGGTGAGAGATGAGCAAGCAGCCGGCTGAACAGACCCGTCAGGAAAATCAACCCGAAGAAGAGCAGGCTGCATTCTGCCTGCCAGAGCACCAGAAACAGAATGCTTGTGCCAAGCAAAACAGGCTGCTGCCAACGCTGCGGAACACAGTGATAAACCAGTAACGAGAGGGGAAACAGGATCAATAAAAACAGGAAATTCAGAAACAATTCTGCACCTCCTTCCAATATAGATGGAAAATGCTTATGTCAGCTGTTCCATCATCTGAAAAAATGCGTCTTTGGTATACATGGTGTTGAGGACTTCGAGCAGGGATGTGGTAGACATCCGAGCCGGCAGAGCCAATTGTTTCTGCAAGGCTCTGCGGCGGTCGCTGCTGTCTGCCTGTCCGTTTAGTCCGACCGTGTAAAGGTCATAGGCAGTAATCTGTTCTTC
>ENA-OWRJ01002671-OWRJ01002671.1-human-gut-metagenome-genome-assembly--contig:-NODE-2671-length-14642-cov-2.563241_pt1 | contig 14642 bp, 8 predicted proteins | sample MGYA00248269_ERZ651897 | MGnify/ENA primary metagenome ERZ651897 (study PRJEB26924, sample SAMEA4378252) | human gut metagenome | biome: human gut; feature: human-associated habitat; material: faeces...
TACAAACAGAATAAGTCTTATCACTACTATAAGAATCCTTTAATGTTGGTTTGCCGCTCAAGATTTTACGTTCTGCTAAGAAACCGCCTTGTGTACCTTTTATATCATCCAATGTCAATACTGTAGCTGCAGGAATCGGCGGCATATTATCCGGCCCATTTGAACTGTAGCAGCTATAATGCCTGTTATTCAGATAATCATTTACCCCTTTGCTCCAGAAGAAAGGCTCATACATCATCCATTCACCTTCATTACCATTCAGCTTAGCAACCGTACAATCATTAATATTTTCAGCATCAGCATAAAAGTTAGAACTGCTTTCATGTAGCGGATAATAAGTCATTTCACCATCGGGATTATTAACTTCCACTTCTTGGCCGGCAATAATCTCCTTACGACTGGTAGGCATCTTTGTAACTTTGGCAAGTACACGGAATCGATTCTTAAAAATAGCTGCTACATGGGCACTCATTACGTATGTATTACCATATTTGTAACCAGTCTTATTGTCAAGATTTGATATGTTAGCATCATCGGATACGCTATTATCAAACTCTATGACACTATAAGAAGGCTGGATAATATTCAATTCAGGATATTTCTCACGATATTTTTCCGCTTCCTCATCCTCCATGTACTTCATTAGCCGTATTGTGCCACGAAGTCCGGAATGGCGGTTATCAATCGCCCCTGTAGAGGTGTACGTACCATATTCGTAATATTTTTCAAGCAATGAGCCATCATCTTCACGGTCTATGTCAATACTGAAACGTTCCAGTTTTCCCGTACCTGCTTTTTTGGCCGCATGAAGTTTTTCGAGCAAAGAAAAACCATCGATACCGGGACAACCCACAAAGCGATACCCCGTAATATTATTGATACCTTCCAAAATGAGTCCGCTTTCGGGAAGTTTTGTCAAGTACTCCAGGAATAATTCTTCCAATGTATTCGGCAAACATAACCGTACAATCGGTGCACCCGTAGCAAGACGCAGGCGAGTTATTCCTGTTCCTTGTACATCCAGACTTTTTAATCGAGCCTGCCAGCTCAAATCTAAAGTGGTAACATTGCCGTTGTCGCCATTGCGGGCCAATAGATTATTACGCATATTAAGTTCTTCCAGTAGCAATAAAGCGTTTGTGGAAGACATAAACGAACCATTACGATAACCACCCGGCTTTTCTACGCTCATGTCAAGCTTAACCAATGAAGTGAACAGACCGAAGTTAAAGCCAATGGCAAAGGCATCCTCATGCCATACCAATTCCTTGATTTTGGCCGCACCGATAATCTTCAGCGGGTCATTCTCCCCGAACATTCCTTTTAACTGCAATGTATGAAGTGTATCGGCTTCCACCACACCACTATCAGCCTGAACACCATTTGATGTTGATAGTTGCACACGATAGGGAATGGTTAAGGCAAACTGCATGGGCTTCAATATATAACCGGCATCCAACGATGCAGTAGATTGATAGAACTGTGCTCCAAGAGTGGAAACATAACCATACTCCACTTGCTTAAGGTCATATCTTCTTTTTATAAAATACCCTCTATGAGCCTTCAATGAGCCTTTCAAACCATAAATCTGAGGATAGGTCTGTTTCGCTCCGTCAGAACCCACCGGCATTTCATTCAAAAACGGATAGATATATTTGAAAATACCCGATTTGTTATACAACCTTGAACACCACTTTTTCATCTGCTCCGTATCAAAATGGTCTAAAGCCTTTTGAATGCTGAAAGCTGACATAAACGAAGTACCGCCATTATAGCCGTTAACCATTATTTCAGTCATCATTTCAGAGAAATTCGCAAGTATCAGATTCCATAACCAAGAGTTATGCCCCTGCATCACATACGCCCCATCACGTTTGGTCTGGCGGTTATCATCGTACCTTCCTGTAAGGAACGACTTGTTATCACTTCCGAGCTGGCAGTCACCGTCATAGTAAGTGGTGTACCATATCACACCATCCCATGTCCTTATCAACATATTCTTCGCCAACTGGTCCACACCAAGATTAAAATCCACGTACAGATAGTAAGCTATCAGATATGGCAGGTTGAAATACTTGTGCGCTTCTTTCTTGAAAGTGCCACTCGTCCACTTGGCTTTAGGAAATTTACCATTTGCATCCTCATAATCCACGCTTTCAAACAAATGTGTTTCCTTGTTATATGTGAGATTCTTTCCTGCTTCTGTTTCCTTCATACAACGATAAACGAAGCCCATCATACGGTCGACAGCCTTGTACATCTTGTCGTACTTGTCGCCGGTGCCGAGGTGGTCTTTCAAATTGGGTTCTTCGGCCTCATCACCTCCTCCATCCGACCAAAAAGTGTCTTTCGGGTGGTTAAACTCCAGTCCTCCATCGAAGTTGTTGTCCATAAAGTCTGCATGATCGGCTTCCGTACTCGGCAGCCACTGGAACAGGCAACAGGGGTTGGAGTTGTTCAATGTTTCAAAGCAGATTGGAAGGTACTGCTTATGCCCCTCTTCATCGGCTTCGAGATAATTCAGTGTGTCGCCCTCTCCCCATGTTTCCTCACCTATGGTCTTGTCCTGCCCGAATATCGGATAACTATCGCTCTTCTCATTGTTGGTGTTGTACTGCCCGTAATAGGTCAAATCATCATCCACAGATTTCGCAACAAAGAGGTCGCACGGCATACCGTCTATAGCCGAGCGGATGTCGTCCGTAATTCCGTGATCTTGTGCATACCTCTGTGCAGGAGTAAGAAGCCCCATTTCCTTTAGTCCGTCATGTATGAATTTAGCACCACCAGTGTTGGTAGTCATGGACGAATCGGAGAAATCGCACTTCGGGCACGCCAGTTTCGCACCGATAGAATTTTTACGCAGTTTGAAAAGATTTTTTTTACCCTCAGTGGTTATAGGATTGCTTTGGTTACCGTTTCCATCTATCTCACCATAGCTCAAACTTACAGTCTCACCCGGTGCTGTTTTCTGGAAGTAGAAACGAAGGTTCTTCCTCGCATAGTTCACGGATGACGTTCCCTGTATTCTTGCATAAGCATTCTTCAGGATAAAATCCAAATTTCTATCCTCACCATTATAGAAACGAATTTCTCTCACCAATTTATTCGCTTTCTTGTTATTTAACTGCGCTAACGCATCCATTACATTAAGCGTATCGCTTTCACTCGGTACCTCGCTTCCTACGCTACCTGTACCTATAAGCATCAGTATCGAATTCTTGCGTTTCGCCATCATTCCCATAAGTTTATCCATGCTCACGGTATCACCCTCACTTAACACCCTGTTATCCTCGTCAAGCGAACGTACCCCTTGTTCGTTCTCCGTATCTTCCAAGTGGTTGCGGTCTACTATGTAGTTATTCAAGACTTCATCCGAAGCCAAAGCCTTATCATAGATGCGGATACTCTTGATAAAAAGGTCTGCACCGTCCGATTTGAAACGTAATTGTTCCGTTATGTCGAAATTCACCTTATCCAACCATTTCGATGCAGCACTTTCCTCACCATTCACATAAAAACCTATCAATCCTCTCTGTTCGTTAGCTTCTATATCCGGATAAAACACGTAAGTTATCTTTATATTCGTACCCGGCTCGAATTTTGTACCTACACTATCTTCGTAACGGATTATCTCACCGCTATCCATTGCTTCGGTTACCACACCTGTAAGGAACTTGGCTTCTTCCGGTGTTACTACAAGACCGTAACGGTTTCCATTATTCAATTTGCCAAGACAGGTTATCAACTCCGCTTTCGTATCTGTTACGTTAGCTGTGCTGTATTCGATTTCAATCGTCATTCCAACTTCACGGATAGAGTAGCCTATAGGTTTATCAGCTTCGTTGAACGGATGATAACCGCCATCGGCCGTAAGTGTCATGGATGCACCGTTACTTAAAAGAAGCCTATCCTTATACCATCCGCTTCCTGCACCATTATTATTTACACTCCAAAGCACTTCCTCAAATTCCATATACTTGCTGCCACTCGTCCACGAAGCTGCATTATTTTCCGTATTACTTCTTCCGAAAGCATCAAACGCGCATACTGCATCGGGCGACAGAATGGCTTCTATATCCGGGTGGGATGAAGTGTTTACATCCAGTATTGCCTGTGCAGTTCCACAAGATAGTATATAACTTTGAGGCTCAACATTTACATTTGTCTTTCCATAGCTTCCTATCCCTCCCCTCGGCAACCTATCCTCTTTAACAAGCGTTTTTCCGCTTTCTATCCTCACCGTAGCGGTATTCGATTTTTGGTCATACGCTGCATAAGTGAAGTCCCATGCCGTAAACTGTTCAGCGTTCAATATCGGTTTTTTCCACTCCTTTTGAAAGCCTGTCGCCTTATGGACAAACATTGTTCCAACATATTCTTTCACCGTATCCCCGGCTTTCAGTAGCGTAATGTAATACACCTCACTCATTACACCGGAATTTTCATGCAATGCGTATGCTTCCACTACGTTTACCCCCTCTACCATATCGGATAAAGGAACGGTTATATTCTTTGATTGAATACCGGAACCCGAAGAAAGACCGAGCGTATAAGGTGCTCCTCCGTTCAAGCGATAATGGATATTCTTCTCACCGGTAGTACCCTTAACCGTGAAAGGAATATTCACATCATTTTTATATCCCCCGTCAGCCAGTCCGTTACCTACCGAATAAGTGGTGCTTAATTCCATAGCCACCATCGTTACCCTTGCCGCCGATGTTTTCATAAGGCTTTCTCCGTTATAGGTAGCCTGCGCTTCTACCTGTACTGTATAGGCTGTTGCATCTTTCAGATAAGGAGAAGCGTCAAAAGTATAAGTTTGTCCGGCTACCACTCCCACAAATTCCGCTTTCTGAAATTCAGAAAGCACAGTAGAACCTCTCTTTATAATCACTCTTGCCTTCAGATCAGAGTAACCGTCTGCATCACTTCCTCCGGCAGTAGCAACACCCACCGAGTATTTCACTGTAAATCCACTTCCTAAAGCAAGATATTGTGATGGTGGAAGAATGGAGCCGGATGTATCAGTAAGGTCAATGCTTACCACCACCTTATCATCATCCGTATATTTCGAAAAACGCACCTCTTTGGTTTCCTCACCGCCTTCCTTGGCTTTTTGCGTCACGGTCATTACATACTGCGTGCCATCCTCACTATCTGTCACGTCGATATCCGTTACCGTTCCCACCATTGCATCGAACACCGTTCCGGATGTAGGAGGTTTCGTCTCGCCGCTCACCAGTTCCTCGGTAGGGGTACGGTTTGACAGTTCCTTCTTTAGAAACGCTTCGATGTCATCGCCTGCATAGGCATGATATGTACCGTCAGGTTGTTTTTGGTTCCATGGTGTTTCAAGATTCATCGGATGCTCGGAAGCATCAATAATACCGCTTATTTTTCTTTTTGCCATAATATTATCTCTTTTATATTATCAAAATTATTCGTTAATTGTTGCTACCGTTCCATGCGTCCGCTCCGTTCCACGGCTCATCACCTTTCCAATAACCAATTCCAAAGCAACTGCTTATGGCAGACCATACTAGCCTTGCCCCAACATAAACAGCCGATAGAGCACGTTTTCCCACGTACACAGCCGTTATTTCCTTTCCATGTATGCTTATCATATTTAATCCTCCTCGTAGATAAGGTACAATATATTATCATCCTTTTCAGGTAATGCCTCAAAATCATCCTCACTTATAGGCTCATGACGATATGCCAATACCTTTAAATCGCCAGCATCAAGCACATACAAAGAAGTGCCTTGCATATACAGCTTATCCGCAAGCGGTATGCCGTTCTTTTGGAACATAGCAGATGACGGTATGCCATTCCCAATCACCATGCAGTGAACCTTCTACTCTGTAGGCAAACCTTTTCGCATTCCTTACCCATACGATTTCCCCACCCGGCACGGTACTTTTATCCGCCTTAATCTCTCCTTCCTCAATAATACCGGAGAAACGAGCCGTAGCTCCCTGTAAGGATGCTGTCGTGGTATTCTCCACTAATTCTACAGCATCTTCGGCCTTGGCTGCTGCATCGTTTGCGTCTTTGGTAGCATCAATAGCATCTTGCGTCTTGTCTTCCAATCCGGCAATGGATTCTTCCGCCTCTTTCGCTGCTGCATTCGCACGGGTAGCCGCATCATTCGCGACCTTACTTATCAGTTCAAAAGGAACATTTACCAGTTTATCCCCTTTCTGGCCGGGAAGTGATTTCACTCCGGTAAGCGAGGTTACAGTCTCCATATCCTCCACACCGGTAGAAGATTGGAGTACACGGTCCAATACCTCCTGAACAATCTGTTCGATATTTATTCCTTCTGCCATAAGCCTATCTTTCTATTAGTTTTACAACTTGCGAATAGCAACCAGGAGTAAGACCGGAAACTGCTTCTTTTATCAGTACAGCATCTTCCGCCGTTATATCAATTTCCCCTTCTGCATCCATTATCTGCATACACAAGCGATACGCCCGTAACTTTTTATCAGTATCTGTCTGCTGGTTACCACTCGGACGAATGCTCGTCCCATTAAATAGGCATTGCGCTACAATATGACCAACAATTTGCGGCTCATTATTTATCCGCAACGGCTGGCCGTCAAAATCCTTGAAATAGTCATTAAGATTCACTTTCATATCCTTAAACTTTTAAATATATGTCATCTTTACAACAATACCATTAACAACCTCAAGGGTATATTTATAAGTTGCAAAATCACTCTTTACAATCCACTGGAAGGTACCAGAAACACCCTTCCGGTAACTGTAGGTTCCATCGCTGGCCAGACTCCATCCCGTACCGTAATTATTCGACAGGATATCGTTACAATACACCGACCCGTTCACATGTACACCACCATCAAAATAGCCGGCATAAGTATTGGCACTGATAGGATAGCTCTGTCCAGAAGACTTGCTGGAAGCATAAATGGCAGCCCCGCCAGAATTGGAACCTACGGTCTTTACCCCAAATTTTCCCTGTGTAGCCGCATTAAAAGACACGTCCACAATGCCTTCCATATCTGACTGCGACACACCGAGTTTCAGGCTGCGCGAGTCATTGCCGAAGTAATCTCTTGCTTTCCAGTATAATCTTCCGGATTCAATAGTAAAACCACCGATTTTACCTTCGTAGGCATATACCGTTCCATAAATTTTAGCATTACGTGTTTCAATACTTCCGTCAGGCAATATTTTAAAATTATTATTCGCTGTTACCAGTCCTTCTAAAGTGATGTAATCTCCCTTTATCTTGACACCTTCAACGCTGGCGCCTATGAGGGATTTAAGATTTCCGTCACTGTCAATAGCAAACATTCCAGCCATATCACTCTTCGTAATCAATCCCGCTCCAGAAACAAGATTCCCTTTTCCATCAAAAAGGCCGGAAGCCAACAAGTTCATATCAGCCTTGGTCACTATTTGGGAAGATTCAAGAATGTTACCATCCTTGTCAAAATTACTGGCTGCTATTTTCACCAGAAGATCACTTTGTTCAAACAGTGTCCGATATTTGTAGGTAAGTGCATCCACTTTATTTGTGGAGAATACCAACAAAGAAATATAAATGACACCTGTGAAAGAAAGCTTGAAATCGCCTGTACCATTCCACAATCCATCAAGCGTAAACATCCTCTCGGTATTGGATACTGGAAGTTCTTCCTCATATCCGAACATGGCAAAATCTTCAAATCCGGTTTTATCGGCATTAACAAACTCAATCTTCAAACTACCTGCTTTGACTACACGATATGTAAAAGACAAATACACAACTCCTGGTACTTTCAGCCCCTCACTATTGGTTTGCTTATATTCTGGCACTAAGCGAAAATCTTCCAACCGTTGCATAATGTAACTGTTTCGGATATATGCGTATGGTATCTTTCCGTCTGTGCGTATTTCAGCATGACCTCCCGGTTTTGTCGACAAAGGACCATTATTCGCCCATATCCACTTTCCACCCAATGTCAGCAAAGTTGCATTCTTCCCTGTTGTCCATTTCTCCATACCGTTAGCGAAAGAAGTGTTATCAAAATAACTCTGCTCCTCACGTATTTCTTGGCGCAAGCCTTCTACCGCTGAATGTATTTTCCCCTCTGTAATCTCAAAGCGTGTCAATATATCCTCACCAGTCATTAAGACAAATGTACCTTTCAAATATACGTTATCGCCATAAAGCCCATTTCCTTTAGGTTGTTTGTCGGCGGGAAAGGAACTATCTTTAATACCATCCAAATTACCGAAACGACAGCGCAAACATCCGTTGAAGTTCTTGGCTTTTACTCCGTCCAAAATATCGATACGAGGCTGTCCGTCTTCTGTAGCCGATATACTGATAAGATTCTGACGTAACTTATTCTCTGTATTACCCATCAATACACACTCATCGCCTACAGTTGGGGCTACACCACCAAATTCGGAAACAGGTACTGTAACGCCGTTTACATCGGCCGAAGCAATTTCCACCCAATAAGCCTTGCGAGACGCACCACTAGTAACAGCGCAACGCATCAAGTCATGGACCATAAAATCACATTCCTGCTCAAAAAGAATGCGGTAGTTATTACCTTGGCGAATAACATCCTTTATTTTTCCGTTAGCTGCAGAAACGATAAACTGACCGCCTATGCTACGCACTTTCTGTATTAGTAGTTCAAGGGCTACCAATGATTGCCGGATGGTAGCTTTATCTATAGTGAGATGACTTAATCCGGTAAGTTGGTCTATCCATATCTGCCAGCCTTCACCAATCAATCCATCTACAAACTTGGTACTGCGAAGCAGCTCCCGAATAACAGCTGTAAGGAATTCAGCATTCCCTAAATCATCAATATTGGCTCCTGATTTACCTTGAACGAAATCTCCAAGTTTTATACCTTTTAAAAATGTTATTAACCCCGCTGCTGTATCGTTTAACTTTTTGCTTACTGCATTGTCCGCTATTTCCTTCAACGTACGAAGCGATGAGAGTACATTCTTATCTGTAAAAGGTCTTTCATCATACTTTTCCAGAACCGTAACACTACCATTTCCACCACCGCCGTTTATAGTGGCCTGCATAGAACTTATCTGTCCTTCTATCTTATCTTCCCATTTCTCTGTTAGATAGTTTGATACGACACACGACAGCTTTCCGGTTTTCAGATTCTTTTCTGTGGAAACAATACGAATGATTCTACTGATATTACGAGACGGTATGCTTACAGTTATCAAATCCCCACACTCTAAGCCACCTTTTTCCCTCATATAACGATAATCCACATCAAGAGTAAACTTTACCCTTTTTTGCGAATTAAAAGCAAGCCAATCCGTAGCTTTCTCACGCAACTTTGATATTGCAGCTTGCTTGTATGCCTCTCCGAGACGAATACCGGTAAAATTAAACTCCTCACCACCTCTCAAATGTTTGGCCGCTGATGGGATAAGAGGTCTGCTTTGAGTCTCCGGGTCAATGGGAGCCAATTCATCTTCTTGGTAGATTAGAGTTATTTTCTTATTAGAATTATCCCACTTAAATTCAAAGGATTTTCCCATTAAATCTCCTGTGAGAAAATTAATACGCGCATCATCGCCAATAGCCAATTCGTCGATATTAAAATCAATATCACGGCATATAAACTCACGATAATTCTCCCCCGTAGGATTCTCAACAAAACCAGTAAAAGAGGGATGAATATCATCAAAGACAATCTTTTTCTCAACTGCCCGATTGGTCTCTGAAAAGTTTTCCAAATACTTTTCGGGCAACATCAAACGTCCTTCTTCATCGCCTTCCCCTGGAGCCATATTCTTTGTTCCACCAACTGGATATACACGGGTAGTAACATCACCACTATCCACGTTACTTTGCTCTACCTCATACAATCCGCCACCTTGCCCTTGTGTAAATGTCAGATTTCTTTCATTTTCAATGCGTGATACATAATTTATCGTATGGTCATGTACATAATACTCATAGCCATACGCCGAAGCCAACTCTGATAATAAACTACGGCAATCTATCCCGTCAAAAGACAATGTCATATATTCTGTATCAGGAATATTGCCAAGCTGCCACCCTGTATCTACCCCTAAAGGATTGTCATTTGTCTTGTTGACATTCCATATCAACAACTCCAACCAATCTCTCAATTTTCCCGTAAGAGTAACGCGGACGCTTTTGGTTATCTTATTGGTGAGAATCTTATCTATTAAAGTATATTCCGGTGCTTCAAATAGGTATGTTGTAGTATGATTAACAGAACTTTTATCGGCAAATTCAGATGCACGATTAATTTTATATTTTATTCCGCCAACCCTTATAAAATCCCCCTCTTGAATATCAGGAATGGTATCAGTTACCACAGTTACCGATACTTCATTCTTACTCATTATGCCATTAGCCAATATAGCATCATCAGATGCAATACTGGCTACCTTGGTATCAATTCCAGAAACTACACGATATACCTCTAAGATGTCAATCATTGCTGCATTACTCTACATTTTAAATCGAATTCCAATACATGCTTAGTCCGCACTGTAACGGTTATTCCATCTTTAAAATATATTCTCATGCGCTCATTATCTTTCAGAGTCAAATTTCTAAGACCGGGACTAATACACAAAGCTGAAAACCTGCTCATGCTTGAGTATAACCTTTCCAAGCTGCTCCCCAGCATAGTACACTTTAATGTCAATGTGGTAGGCTCACGATATTTATTTTGCATATATGGCAAAGTCGTACCTATCTCTATCCGCTTTCCAATAGCCTCAACACCAGAACGAGAAGATACATAAATCCCAAAATCAGCACTTAAAGAATAGCCATCCATTACGTAGTTATTCCCACCTGACGGATTAATGTCTATTTCTGCCGGAATATAGCTTTGTTGCCAAAATTTTACTTGCACAATAGCCATATTCAAAGTAACATATTCTTCTACAGAAATCTCATCCTTACAGATAACATTAAAGCTACCAAATCTGGTCGATAAACGCCTGCATGAAATACAAGCCTTCTTTAGCTTATCTAATTGGGATTTTACATTTTCAGAGCGAACCACCAAAGATAGAAGTAAAGTCCGGCCATCCAGTTCAATATCTTCTGCATCAACAAACGGTTCAATACCGGTTCCCCAATTATATTCCGTTATTCCTTTACGCTTAGGAAGGTCAAATACTCCTGATATGGCAATACAATCTTTTGTCTGACCTACATAGGGAAAAGCATCGTAAGAAGATATATCTATATCGTCAAGTTTATAACTCATAAGTGGCTCCTTTCCGAACTATTAAATCAGCTCCCGTACAAGTTGCATTGCCATATAGATAAACCGTAACATGAGCACCACTACATTCATCTACGATTATATCTGCATTATCCAAAGCATCTATAATCAAGCGTGCCCCATTGGAAGCCCGAAGATTCAGCTTTGTACTATCAGCAGCCCATATTCGGCACATCATTCGTTCTGTTATTTCCACTACGGCATAACACTTCCCCACAAAGGCTACTTCCTTTTGATTTTTCACATTTACTGTTTCATCGGCATACAATCCTTGTCCGTGCATCATATCTCCAAAATTAGAGCGAATAAATACACTTGATGGGGTATGTCTTGAAAGACAAAACTTAATATTATCAAAAAAGCATCTGAGCATATCAACCCTAGACTTTGTAGCTGCTAATTCTTGTAGTCCTTCATTGCAGGCTCCAGCAGCACCCGCTAATAATGCAATTCGTTCTTTCAGTTCCATACTATCCTCTACCATTATAGTTTTTAGTGTTTTTTCTTATTTCATCAAGCTTTGTTTCCAATGATTTGATACCCGTTTTCAGTTCTTCAACAAGAGTTCCGGTATTATCTGCCGTTGCTTTGGTATTATTGTTTATTTCAACAATCTGCACATAAATATTAGCTATATTGGCAAGCTGCGTCCGGCATTCTATAAAATGCTCATGGCTCAAATTAAGCAAAGAACGTATATCTAAAGCAGACATATTCCATAGACCTACAAGCTGGGAAGCGGTGCCCTCAGTTACCGCAGCCTGCAGCTCACCAGTAACACCATTCTCTATTTCATCTTCAACTTCGCTATTTACAAGTCCCAACTTCTTCAACAATTCCTGATAACGCCCCAACTGTCCCAATATCTGATCTTTTCCCTGCTGACCCGCTGCAACAATTTGGTCTATTTCCCAGTTGGTAAGTTCAAAATCACTACAAGCAGTAATTCCAAGGGTTAAGACAAGCATTAAAAGCATCTGCCATTTTTTGAAACATATCGGACATCGATTTTTGGATTACAAAAACGTCCAGTTGCTTAGATATGACATTCTTCATCAAGTCATTTATCTTTTCTTGTATAGCTTCTTTGCCGTTATCAAGACCATTACATAATCCGTCAACAATACTCGAAGCCATATCATTGGAAAATGAATACAAATCAGTCGTTGATAATTCATCTATAATTCCCTGTCTGAGTTCTTCTATCTTATCCCTATAATCCTCTATTTGGCTTTCCCAATCAGCAATCTTCCCGTCGTCACGTTTTTTAGACCTTTTGCTTTGCTCTGCAGCTATCATACCCTCAGTTTCCGCTATCTTTTGATACAAGTTATTTACCTGCTCTATCTGCTTGCTATATTTCTCACTGCCGATAGCTTTGGCTGTTTCACGTTCCAACTGCCGGTATTGCTTTTCCAAGTTTTTCACATTCTCTTGATGCTGTTTAATTTCCCGATTAGCCTTACGACTTCTTCGGTCAAAGACATCAAATGCAGAAGATATAAGCCCAACGGCACCTGAAATCATAGCAGCCGGATTCATGGAAGCAATACCGCCGGCCAGCTTACCTGCCGACCCAACCATATTGGATATACTTCCAAGTAACTTTTGGGTTTCTTCATCCCCAGCCAATCCCATGTTCTTTAAACCGCCTATGACCGAATCAAAACATTCGTTCACCATTCCAAGCACTTCGGAAGTATCACCAAATATTTCTTTTAAGGATGCTTTCTTTTTAGTCTTATCAGCCTCTTTCTGATATTCTTTTATATGAGTAACCAAGCTGCGGAACGGGTTACGAGATTTGATTTCATTCTCCGCATCTTTCAGCTTCTCCAAGACCTTATCCAGGTTAATAGGGTCCAGCTTCAAATCTTTAGCTTTCGACTTGATTATCTGAATAAGATTTTCTATTTCGGAAATGGTAAGGTTATCCAAATCGCCGAACAATTTTACCCATTCATCCGACTGCATCAACATCTGTGCATTTAACTCGTTCAAGGCTTTTTCTTTGCCTTTGGTTAGTTTATCTACCAATTCCTCATTCCCTGCAGCTTGAGCAATCTTTTCATCCCATTCTTTGGTTATAGTGTATTCGCGGCTCTTATAATCATCAAGTTGAGCAATAAGGGCATCGTATTTTTCCTTGAGTATTTTTTCTTCATTCATCAGATTCTTAACTTGAGCTTCAGAATACATATTACTCAATAAGTCTTTCTGCTCTTGTGGTAACTGCTCTATGGATGTAGTTGTAGGCTTGAAAACTCCCTTTTCATTATTCTTCTTACCTTTATTCCTTTCCTCCCATTGTCTTTTTTCGATTTCTTGTTGAGCCTTTATCAAAGCTTCTCCATGTTCTTTTATCGAAAATAACTCTTTCTGAAAATCCAAACGGCGCTGAGCTTGATACTTTTCTTCTCCTTCTTCCATTGCATCGATTCTCATCTGTTGCAAATCCATTGAAAATTGTTCAAACAGTTCTCCCTGTTCTTTTTTTGCATTCTCAATATCGCCTTTATAATCTTTTTTATCCGGTTCTGTATTAGCCACAGTTGTGCCGGTTGTCGTAGTAGTCGTAGTGGTCGTACCAGTATTGACAGAAGTCAGACCTTTGATAAACGGAGCAAATCTCTTTTTTACTTGATAGATTTTATATTCGGTCGAATAAACGCTTCTGATATATTCATCCAAAGCATTTGCCACATCATCCCCTAAGTTTTTTACTATCTTGCCTTCTTTCTTGAGATCTGCTACGATATCACGTTGAATATCATATACCAAACCAACATTTCCCTTTCCTTGCCTATGAGCCTCGTAAACGCTATCAACAACTTTCTGAACAGTCAGGTCAAGCACACCTTCGTTAGAGTAAAAGTTTGAAAGCCCTTTGCGAATCTTCTCCAACTCATCAGCCTGCTTCTTTACTCCAGATGTAGCGATTTCATCGGTAGCTTGGTTTTGTATCTGTAAGGCAATCTTTTCTTTCAATGAAGCATTTATACGGTCATAAGCACTCTTAATTTCTTCTGCAGAGGATTTTTCAGTAAGCATATTACTAAGATAACTTCCATACTGTCCGTTTATCAGGCTTATCACTTTCCTTCTCTCTTCTGTCCCTTCCTTAGCGCGAGCCAATGCCGAAAATACATCATCCAATGCTCTTTTCTCTTTCAACTGTAATGCTATGCACTCGTTATAAGACTCATTTAATTTCCTATTTGCCTTCTCTGCTTCACTAACGTATGTTATATGCTTATATATGGCATATCCCAAAGCAGCTATAGCTGTTGCAATAAGCATATAAGGACTTTTAGCCATTATAGCATTCAATGCTTTTGTCTTCATGGCAAGTATTTCCTTTGC
>ENA-OWRJ01002675-OWRJ01002675.1-human-gut-metagenome-genome-assembly--contig:-NODE-2675-length-14619-cov-2.895152_pt1 | contig 14619 bp, 10 predicted proteins | sample MGYA00248269_ERZ651897 | MGnify/ENA primary metagenome ERZ651897 (study PRJEB26924, sample SAMEA4378252) | human gut metagenome | biome: human gut; feature: human-associated habitat; material: faeces...
AAATTCTGGATCAACTAATGTTCTGCTTATTTCTCTTGCTCTATCTGGTCTAAAGTTAAAGAATATTACAGAATCATGAGGCTCTATTTTTGCAACTGGTGTATCTCCATTGCATATTACAGTTGGCTCTATAAATTCATCAAAAATTTCTTTTTGGTATGATGCCTCTACTGCTTGTATTGCAGATGAAGCCTTGTTTCCAACTCCATTAACCATTGCATCATAAGCCTTTTGAACTCTTTGCCATCTCTTATCTCTATCCATTGCATAGAATCTTCCAGATATACTTGCAATTTTGCCTATTCCTTTTTCTTTCATTTTTTCTTCTAGTTTTGTAATATAGCCTTCACCTGAAGCTGGTGGTGTATCTCTACCATCCATAAAACAATGTACAAATACATTTTCAAAATCTTTTCTCTTTGCAAGTTCTAATAATCCATACAAATGGCGAATGTGGCTGTGTACACCACCGTCTGATAGTAAGCCCATTATATGCAATTTAGAATTATATTTTTTACAATTTTCTATTGCCTTATTAAATTCTGGAATACTGAAAAAATCTCCATCTTCTATTGATTTTGTTATTTTTGTTAGTTCTTGATAAACAATTCTTCCAGCCCCAATGTTTGTATGACCTACCTCTGAATTTCCCATTTGTCCTTCTGGTAAACCAACACTCATTCCACTAGCAAAAATTCTTGTTGTTGGACATGTTTTCATTAATTTGTCTATGTTTGGAGTGTTTGCAAGTTTTACTGCATTTCCTTGCTCATTTTCATTTATTCCAAAACCATCTAATATCATTAGCATTGTCAATTTATTTTTCATTTTCTTATTCCATTTCCTTTCCAAAGGCACAGAGCTATATTTTTTCTATAAATCAACTCCATGCCATACACTGTGTCTATTTATTGTAATTTACTATTTTTGCAAATTCATCTACTTTTAAACTTGCTCCTCCAACTAGGGCTCCATCAATATCTGATGTTTCGAATAGTTCTTTTGCATTTGTTGATTTTACGCTTCCACCATATTGAATAATTACATCTTCTGCAACACTTCCATATATTTCAGAAATCTTTTTTCTTATAGCTTTAATACTATTATTTGCATCTTCTGATGTAGCTGTTTTTCCAGTTCCAATTGCCCAAATTGGTTCATATGCTATTATAGTATTTTTTACTTGTTCTTCTGTAAGACCAGCTAGTGCTAATTCGACTTGCTTTGTTATAACTTCTTCAGTTTTGCCAGCTTCTCTTTGTTCTAAAGACTCTCCAACACAAACTATTGGTTTCAAATCATTTGCAAATGCAGATTTAATTTTCTTGTTTACAGTTTCATCTGTTTCTGCAAAATATGCGCGTCTCTCAGAGTGGCCTATTATAACATATTCAACTCCTATACTTTTTAGCATTTGTCCAGAAACTTCTCCTGTATATGCACCCTTTTCTTCCCAGTGCATATTTTCTGCACCAATATGAATATTAGTGCCTTCTGTTGTATGCCATGCATAAAATAAATCTGTATATGGTACACATAATATAACCTCATTTTCAGAATTTTTTACAAGAGGAGCTAAACCTTCTATAAAATTTATTGTATCTGCTGGAAGCATATTCATTTTCCAGTTTCCTGCGATTACCTTTCTTCTCATAAACGCCCTCCTATTTATCTAATAAACATTCAACTCCTGGAAGTTTCTTTCCTTCTAAGAATTCAAGTGATGCTCCACCACCTGTTGAAATGTGTGTGAATTTATCCCCAATTCCTAGTTTTTCTATTGCAGCAGCTGAATCTCCTCCACCTATTACTGTTGTAACATCTTCTAGGTTTCCTAAGTATTCTGCTATTGCGTTTGTTCCTATTGCGAATTGGTCAAATTCAAACAATCCTAAAGGTCCATTCCAGATAACAGTTTTTGCTTTTGATAATTCGTCTTGATACATCTTTATTGTTTCTGCACCAATGTCGAATCCTTCCCAACCATCTGGTATTTCTGTGTATTTAACAGTTTTACTTTCTGTGTCTTCTTTGAATTCTTTTCCTACTTTAGTATCTACAGGAAGCATCAATTTTACACCTTTTGCTTTAGCTTTTTCCATTAAACTTTTTGCTAAATCTAATTTATCTAATTCACAAATAGAATTTCCAACATTGTATCCCATTGATTTAAAGAATGTATATGCCATTCCTCCACCAATCATTAATGTATCTACTTTTTCTAATAAGCTATCGATAACACCAATTTTATCTGATACCTTTTTTCCTCCAAGTATTGCAACAAATGGTCTTTCTGGATTTTCTAGTGTTGTTCCTAAGAAGTTTAATTCTTTCTCCATTAAGAAACCTGCTACTGCTGGTAAATAGCTTGCTACTCCTGCTGTTGAAGCATGTGCTCTGTGAGCTGTTCCAAATGCATCATTTACATATATTTCAGCTAAACTTGCAAGTTCTTTTGCAAACTCTGCATCATTTGCTTCTTCTCTACTATCAAATCTAACATTTTCTAATAAAACAATTTCTCCATCTTTCATGTTTGCAGTTAATTCTTTAGCACTCTTTCCTATTATATCATTTGCAAGTTTTACTTCTTTACCTAATAATTTAGATAATTCTTTTGCAACTGGCTCTAAAGAAAAATCTTTATTTACTTGTCCCTTTGGTCTTCCTAAATGTGAGCAAAGAATTACTTTGCAATCATTATCTAATAAATATTTTATTGTTGGAAGAGCTCCAACTATTCTTCTATTATCTGTTATATTTTTATTTTCATCTAAAGGAACATTAAAATCGCATCTTACAAGAACTTTCTTTCCTTTAACATCAATGTCTCTAACAGTCTTTTTATTCATGGTATATCTTCCTTTCTTAAATTGTAATAAAAGGGCTTGAATTAAGAAATGCCAAGCCCCAAAATTGTTATTATACTTTATTATTTATGATCAACTTTTGCCATGTATGCTGCTAAGTCTACTAATTTATGTGCATATCCCCACTCGTTGTCATACCAAGCTACTAATTTAACAAATGTGTCTGTAAGCATTATTCCAGCTTTGCTATCGAATATTGATGTATGTTCATCTCCTAAGAAGTCTGAAGATACAACGTCTTCATCAACATATTCAACTATTCCTTTTAATTCTCCTTCTGCTGCTTTCTTCATTGCTGCACAGATTTCTTCGTATGTTGTAGGTCTCTCCAAATTACATGTTAAATCAACAACAGATACATCTATTGTTGGTACTCTGAATGCCATACCTGTTAATTTTCCATTTAATGCTGGAATAACTTTTCCAACTGCTTTAGCAGCTCCTGTTGATGATGGAATTATGTTTGCACTTGCAGCACGTCCACCTCTCCAATCTTTTTTAGAAGCTCCATCAACTGTTTTTTGTGTAGCTGTTGTGCTATGAACAGTTGTCATTAATCCTTCTTTTATTCCAAAGTTATCATTTATAACTTTTGCTAAAGGTGCTAAACAGTTTGTTGTACAAGATGCATTTGAAACTATGTTCATGCTTGGATCATATGTTTCATTATTTACGCCCATTACAAACATTGGAGCATCTTTTGAAGGAGCACTTATTACAACTTTTTTAGCTCCTGCATTTAAGTGAGCTTGTGCTTTTTCCATTGTTGTGAATACACCAGAACATTCTAGAACATATTCAACTCCTTCTTTAGCCCATGGAATATTGTTTGGATCCATTTCATTATATACATTTATTGATTTTCCATTTACAATTAGTTTTCCTTCTTCTGATTTAACTTCTCCATCAAATCTTCCGTGTGCAGAATCATATTTTACCATGTAAGCCATGTAATCTGCTGCTATGAAAGGATCATTAATTGCAACTACCTCTACTTCACTATTTTTTAATGCAGCTTGGAATGCTAAGTTTCCTATTCTTCCAAAACCGTTAATACCAATTTTAACTGACATAAAAATTCCTCCTCTTTGATGTTATTCATCATATATGTGGCTATTTAAAACCACTTAATATTCTATACCAAAGACAAACAGTTTTCAAGTATTTTATATAGATTTTATAAATTTTCAAAATTAATTTTAGACGTTATTTTACATTTTGTTACATTTTTGTGACATTTATATTGCAATTACCTTTATTTTTTCTTTTTATGGTATAATTTGAGTGTATTTTTATATAATATTTTTTAAAGGAGGTTCAATTATGCAAAGACATATTGAATGTGATGTAGCGGTTGTTGGCGGTGGTGCAGCAGGTATAGCTGCAGCAATTGGAGCATCAAGAGCTGGTGCTAGAACAGTCTTAATCGAAAGAAATCCATATTTCGGTGGACAAGCTACAAATTCACAAGTTACTGCTTATTGTGGTTTTTTCACAAGAGGTGAAAATTACGATCAAGTTGTTCAAGGAGTTGGTGGAGAGGTTCTAAAAAGACTAGAAACTTATGGTACAAATATTCATCCAAGGCCATCAAAATCTACAGGCAATGTTTCTGTATCTTTTAATCCAGAATATGTAAAATTGGTTATGGACCAAATGCTAAAAAAGAGCTCTGTAGAATATTTCTTACATGCTCAAATGTATGAAGTAGTAAACAATAATGGAATGATTGAAGAGATTAAGTGTACAGATGATGAAGGAACATTTACAGTAAAAGCTAAAGCTTTTGTTGATGCTTCTGGTAATGCTAACTTAGTTCATTTTGCCGGAATAGCAACTAACTGGGGAGATGCTGAAGGAAAAGTTCAACAATCTTCACTACCATTTAGAATTGACAATATTCCAGCAAGAGAAATCTTGAAACCTGACATTGAAGCTGCTTTGAAAAAAGCAAAGGAGAACGGAATTGAAATTAAGAAGGAAACTGGATTAATAATTAAAATTCCAGACAAAACTTATGGATATTGTACAATTCCAAGTACAATAGTTCCTGCTCTTGACGCAGAGACACTTACAGAAACAGAAATGGAACTTCGTTCACAAGTTCACAATTATGCAATGGCATTTAAGAACTATCTAGATGGATTCCAAGACATGATTATTTCTTCTTCTGGACCAGCAGTTGGTATTCGTGAAGCAAGAAGAATAATTGGTGACAAAATGCTTAAAGGTGAAGAAATAATAATGGCACCAAAGAGTGATGATAGTATAGCAAGAGGCGCTTGGAGCCCAGAAATGCACAAGAGCAATACTTCTATAAAATACACTCATATTCCAGATAACGAGTACTTCTCTATTCCTTTAGGATGCCTAAAAGTTAAAGATGCTAAGAATTTATGGGCTGCTGGTAGAACAATTTCTACAGACTCATTAGCACTTGGTTCTGTACGTGTTATGGGAACAGGATTTGCTACTGGACAAGCAGCAGGTGTAGCAGCAGCTTTAACACTAGACAACACATCTTATGATGTAAAAGCTGTTCAAGAAGAACTTGTTAATCAAGGTGCTTTAATTTAGATTTTAATGTAATTATTTTTACTTAAAATAAATTTTTATATTGAGCCTATGGTTTTATAGGCTTTCCCTTAAAGGCCTAAATCTTATGAAAAAGGACTAAAATATGGAAAAAACAAAAAAAGAAAAAAAGCCTTTAATGACTAAAAATGAAAAAGAGTTTGTTTGCACTCTTTTTGCATTAATTATCATTGCTATATTTTTTATAGCAACACCTCCATCAGGTCTTAGCACCGATGGTATGAAAGTTCTTGGCGTATTCATATCTGTTTTATTCTTATGGATAACAGTTGGAATAGGCTGGCCAAGTTTATTATGTTTAGCAACGCTTGCTCTTGTTCCATCACTTGGAATGAAAACAACATTGCAAAATTCGTTTGGTAACGAGACATTCGCATTCTTGCTATTTACATTCATGTTCACATACGCATTTTCTCAAACAGGATATGTTAAGAAAATAGCTCTTGGATTTGTAACTAGTAAATTTGCAAGAAAAACACCTTGGAGATTTGCATTCTGCTTCTTTGCAGCAGTTCTTGTAATTGGCTTATTCATGTCTCCAACAGTTTTATACTTTATAATATTACCTATTCTTGAAGAAATTTATAATGTATTAGGACTAAAAAAAGGTGATAAATACGCAAACATGCTTATGATGGGCTTAGTATTCTGTACAAGCTTATCTTCTGGTATGACACCAATAGCACACGTATTCCCTGTTCTTTCAATGGGAGTATTCAAATCTCTAACAGGATCTAGCATAAGCTATGGTCAATACATGCTTTATGCAATTCCAACAGGAATTATAATATTTGCATTAATGATGCTTGTATTCAAATTCTTAATGAGACCAAATACAAAGAAAATAAACCTAAAATCTAATGAATTTGATAAGATGAAAAAAGAAATTCCTAGTGCAAACCAAGGTGAAAAAATTATTCTTGGAACATTCCTTTTAGTAGTTGCATTATGGGTTCTACCAAGCTTATTAAAAACAAGTTCAGTAAAATGGATTTCAACAGCATTTACTTGGATTAGCAGTTTAGGTACAGCTATGCCTCCACTATTTGGAATAATAGTTTTATCTATTTTGAAATACCAAGGAAAACCATTAATAAATATTAACGAATCTATGGTAAAAGGTGTATCTTGGCCAAGTATAATAATGGCATCCGCAACACTTGCTTTAGGTGCTGCAATGACAAATAAAGCAATAGGGCTTACAACATTCTTGTCTGCATCTATTGCACCAATTACAACTGGCTTATCACCAGTATTACTAATTTTGTTATTCTCATTGTGGGCTGGATTACAATCAAACGTATCTTCTCACATGGTTACAGCACAATTAGTTCCAACACTTGCTGTTCCAGTAGCACTAGCATCTGGTGGTGCATTAAATGCCGCAGCTATTACAGCTGTTATTGGTTTAATTGCTTCAACAGGTTCTGCTGCTCCACCTGCAATGCCTTACGTTGCAGTAGCTGGTTCATCAGGTTGGTCTGATTCAACAAGTTTATTAAAATATGGATTCTTAATGATGTTTGTAATTATTTTAGTTGCATCATTTATTGGATATCCTTTGGCAAATTTAATAATGCCAATGTAATTAAACTGGCTCAATATAAAAAATTCCTCTGATTTTAATTAATCAGAGGTTTATTTTTATTTTAATTTTTTTATTGTTTCTGCATAATCTTTTGAATTTATTATAGCTGTTCCAGCCACTAATATATCTGCTCCAGCATCTATTATTTTTTTTGAGTTTTCCACTTTAATTCCACCATCTGCTTCAATTTCATAATCTAATTTGTGTTCTTCTCTGTAAGAATTAAGCTCTTTTATTTTTTCTATAGTTGAAGAAATTAATTCTTGTCCACCTTTCCCTGGTTCAACAGTCATAACAAGTACTACATGCACATATGGTAAAAATTCTAATATTTCTTTTACATCAGTCTCTGGCTTTATAGAAATTCCTACTCTTCTTCCCTTTTCTTTAATATAATTTATCAAATTCATTACTTCTTCTTTATTTTTACAAGCTTCACAATGAAATGTAATTATGTTTGGATTAAATATCAAATAACTATCAACAAAGTTTTTTACGTCCTTTACCATTAAATGAATATCCAATGGAATTTTTGTAATATTATCCAAATATTCGCAATATTCTAGCATTAAATCATGTGTGTCATTTTCTACAAACTCGCCATCCATAACATCTATATGAAAATAATTTGTATTTGCGTCTTCCAACTTATAAACAGTATCTATTATTTTTTCTTTTTTTACACTCAATAGAGATGTTGAAATATCTACCATTTGTGTTCCTCCTTGTCTTTTAATTCACTATATATTTTTACGTAATTATCATATCTAGACTTTGCTATTTTTCCTTGTTCAAGTTCTAGCTTTATTCCACACTCATCTTCTTTAATGTGGCTACAGCCTATATATCTGCATTTATCAATACAATTTTTGAACTCTATAAAATATTTATCTAATTCTCTATATGGAATTTCATACACGTCAAATGTCGAAAAACCAGGGGTATCTGCTATATATGTATCTGTATCAAGCTCATATAAACAAATATCTGTTGTGGTATTTTTTCCACGCTTATTCTTCTGGCTAATTTCTCCCTCTTGAGTTACGTTCTCTTTAAACAAGTCATTTATAAGTGTAGACTTTCCAACCCCAGAATTTCCAGCAAATGCGCTGATATTATTCTTTAATTCTAATAAAATTTCTTCGATTCCAATGCCATTTTTTGCATCAGTTTGTATTACTTTATATCCTATTTCTTCATATATTTTTTGAATATTTAAAAATTCGTGTTTATCATCTAAATCAATTTTGTTTAGAACAATTACGGGCTTTATATGTAAAAACTCTGCAAAAGCAAGTTGTTTATCTAATAATAACAAATCAGGCTTCGGATGCTTGCTAGACACCACAAACACAATTTGATTTATATTAGCAAGCTTCGGTCTTTTTATGTATGACACTCTTTCTTTCACACTTTCAATTACAGCTGTTTTCTTATTTTCATCAACAATAGAAAATTCAGCTATATCTCCTACTACAGGAGTAAAGCTGTCATTTTTAAACTTTCCTCTTGCAGTAGCAATATAGTTGATATCTCCTAATTTTATTTTATATAAATTTGCTTTATTTTCTACAATTAATCCTTGCATTTATGCCTTCCTACTTTAAAATTACATTTATATTATACCAAATTTGACGTTGTTTTACAATGAAAAATTAACTGTATTTTTTTACAATGTAAATCTTCTTCGTAAGCACTCAATTTATGTCTCCAAATCGAGTTTTTACATCTTGTTTAATAAAAATAGTGCAAATACATATAATTATATCTGCACAATCTCTATTATTTTAATATTTTTCTAATACACTAATTGTGTATATCTTTCGCTATAGCAAAAAGTTTCTATTTTTCTCATTTAAGATTGCTTTTACATCTTCTTCATTTAATTCAACAGCTTTAGCAATCCTGTTCTATTCTAAATTATCACTTTGGGCTCACTTCTAGCTATGCTCGAATTCGAGCATACCGGACTTAGGTCTACATAAATAAGGCAAGCCTGAACCCGGTAGCATCGTTGACACCGTATAATGTACCGTTTAGTTCGGAATCCAGCAGGACTCCCCGTTGAAGAAGCAAATTTGTATTCGCCTCCACGGAGGCAATAAGGCTCTGGTCCAGGAGAATAGCGCTCATTCGACCATTCAAAAACATTTCCTCCCATATCGTAAATATTACATACTGGAGTAGTTTGTCCTGTTGGAACTAACACTGGTGAACTTTTTTCCTTTGTTTGCCTTGCTCCTGTTATATCTGTATATGAAAATGTTGTATCATTATAATTTCCTTCTTCTGAGCTACTTCCATAATCACTATTTACTTTTTGTAAAAATGCTATTGTTGTATCCCATGCATAACTACTTACTAATTTTGTTTTGGCTTTATAGCCTTGTTGTTTTTCAAACCCTTCAGCTAAAGAAATCGCTTGTGTTCTTGTTACATAATTATATGGGGCTTGATTTGCTTTTATTGTTACTGTTTTTGTTACATCATTTGAACTTCTTAATGTTTTTGCAACTGTACTTTCTTTATCCCCTGCTTCATATCTTCCTATATAAAATCCTTTATATCTTTCTAAACTTGTTTTTTCATCTTCTGGTAATGCTTCTGAATAGTCACTAAATGAACCATCTCCAGTATACCATGTTCTCTTATAATCTGCTATTGTTGCTACTGGAACCCACACAAATTGGTTTCTATCTTTATCTTCTATTACTACTCCACCTTGTACTGTTGAGGCTGAATCATCTGCAACTTTGAAGCCTTCTGGAATCCATACTTTTCCATCTGGATATGTTACTTCTGTATTCTTTGTCACAAAATTATTTCCACTTCCTGTGTTTCCATTTCCGCTACCACTTCCAGTACTCCCGTTTCCAGCTAGTGCACCTTCCATTTCACTTACCAAGCCATTCATTCCCTTTAAGTCATTTTGGCTTGCTTCTGCAGATTTTGTTTCTGCCTCTTTTGCTTTTGCTATTATTCCATTATTGCCTAGCACTAAGTTAATACTTACTCCTGCAAGAATTAACAAAACTACTATGGTAACGACTAACGCAACTAAGGTTATACCCTTATTATTTTTCATATCGTTTTCCTCCTCGTATAATAGTTTTATAAAACTTATTTGCATAAATTTTATAAACATATTATTTTTTATTACTTATGTACTTTTTATTATTTTCAACTATTTCTTATGTTTTTATTCATATACTTCATATTTTTGTTTTATTTTTCTTTTTTAATTTCTTGTTTTACAAATTTTGTTTTTAGTTGAATTTAATTTTTCATTTTTTTGCTTAATTGTATTTCTATTAATTCAATTAAGTGCTTTTTTACTATAAAATTTTCTTTTCGTACATACATCTACCACGTATATATTTGTTGCATTAATCGTATTTATTTCTATACGTTATAGATATAAATACTCCACCTAGATGATATCATTATTTTCACACCAGTGCAATAGTTTTCCTTTAACTTTTTTAATTTGTCGTTTTTTATTGAATTTTGTCGTATTGCATTTTTCGTTTATAGAGAATTTAAGAAAAATAATATATTAGCTCACAGTTTAAATATTTTCACTTTTTCTCATAAAAAAGAAGAACGTCCATATTTTTTTAACGTTCCTCTTCCATAATTATTATGATGCTCTTATTCTAAGCTCTTTCAAACTCCTCAAAGGCGTGCTTTACCTTATTTTTTAAATTTAAATTAGTTCTTAATTTTTCGCCCAAAAAGTGGCGTCCCTATTGGGCGAATTTTCTATTTAGACATATATTCTTTTGTTTTTGTTAAGATTATATTCTTAACATTTTTTGTTACTATTTCTTCGTCTGTTTCATCATTTTCTTCTATGTAGGCGACAGCCAATGCTCTTATTACACTAGTTACTCTGCTTTCTAATAAAAGTTTTTCTTTATTCTTTTTCATTTTTCTGTGCAAGTACCATCTTAATAATAAGTTGCCCCTTGTTTTGCATATGTAATTTTCAACTTCTTCTTCACATATGTCTTGAACTCTCGTACCTCTTTTGCAAAATTTACGGCCACTAGCAACTCTTTCAAATTCTTTTGCATCTTCTAATGATTCTATTTTTAATATTTTATCCATTGAAACTGAAGTCTCTTCGCTTTCTAATTCTTTCGTTTTTTTCATAATCATTCCACCTTTAGTAATTTTACACTACTATAATACCATTACCAAAATTTTATTGCAAGAGGATTTTACTATAAATTTTATAGCCATTCTCCATTTTTCTTTATGTATATTTTCTTTATTATTTCTACCAATACTGAATATATTGCCAATAGTAGTATTACAAATCCATAATATTTTAGTGGTAATATTTCAAAATGGAAGCTTGGTATGTTGTGTAGCAATATTGGTGTTAATATTGTTCCAATTATTGTTCCAAAAGTTCCGAGTGTTAGCCATTTATTTGCTCTTGATTCTATGAAAGGTCTTTTAGCTGTACGCACGTAATGGATTATCATTGTTTCTGATATTAAACATTCTACAAACCATGCAGTCTGGAAGAATGTTTCTTTGCTTGCATTATATCCAAATAAGAACCAGAAGCCTAAGAATGCAAGTACGTCTATTAATGAGCTTGTTATTCCCATTACATTCATGAATTTGCTTATTCCTTTCGTGCTCCACTTCTTTGGCTTTTCTAAAAATTCTTTGTCTACATCATCATATGGAATTGCAATTTGAGATATGTCATATAAAAAGTCTTGTAATAACATTTGTATTGGCAATAATGGTAAGAATGGCAAGAAAATACTTGCAATTACAATACTAAACACGTCTCCAAAATCTGAGCTTAGAGCCATTTTCATATATTTAATAATATTTCCATATACTCTTCTGCCTTCTATCACACCTTCATAAATTACTTTCAAACTTCTTTCTAGCAATATTATATCTGCCGCTTCTTTTGCAATATCTGTTGCAGTATTTACACTTATTCCAACATCTGCTATGTGTAATGAAGGCGAGTCGTTTACTCCATCTCCCATATATCCAACTACGTGACCGTTGTTTTTTAGCTGTTTTACTACTCTTTCTTTTTGCAATGGATTCATTCTAGCAAAAACATTAACTTCTTCAACCTTTTTTGCAAGTTCTTCATCAGACATCTTGTCTATATCTGTTCCTAGAAGTGTTTCTTTATTTTCTAATCCAACAAGATTACAAATATTATTTGCAGCATATGGATTGTCTCCTGTCAATATTTTCGTTGTAATTCCAATGTTCTTTAACTTTTTCAATGTAGACTTTACGTCTTTCTTTGCTGGGTCTAAGAATGCAACAAATCCAATAAATGTCATGTTTGCCTCATCCGAAACATTAAATACATTTACTCCCCTGTACTCTCTTTTTGATGCAATTGCTATAACCTGCATTCCTTGCACAGCATATTCTTTGGCTTTTTGCTCAACTATTTCAACCATTTCTGGTGTTAGCTCATTTACATGTCCATTGTATTTTACCTTGGTGCACACCTTCAAAATTTCTTCCAATGCCCCTTTAGTAAACATTCTATAACCGTTATTTTTGTTACTCTTTACAACAACACTCATTCTCTTTCTCGTATAATCGAATGGTATCTCATCTATTTTAGTATAATCGTTTACTATTTCTTTTACATTCTTTTCGTTTCCATATGTGATAATCGCTCTATCGACTAAATTTTTCATTCCAGTCCCGAAATAACTATTTAAATAAGCATATTCTAATATTGATGTATCTTCATTCCCATTAACATCTATATATTTTTGAAGAACGATTTTATCTTCTGTAAGAGTTCCTGTTTTATCTGTGCACAAAACATCTATTGCACCCAAATTTTGAATTGAGTTTATATTCTTAACAAGAGTTTTCTTCTTTGCTAATACCTTTGTGCCTCTAGTCAAATTTACATTTACTATCATTGGAAGCATACTTGGTGTAATTCCAACTGCAACAGATAAAGCAAACAGTATAGCCTCTAACCAGTCTTTTCTGATAAATCCATATATTACAAAAACTGCAACCGAAACAACAAGCATGTATCTTATTAGCATTTTTGTGATATTATTCATTCCCTTTTCAAAGTTTGTTGGCTCTTTCTTAGTCTCAACCTCTTTACTCATTCTTCCAAGGTATGTTGTAAAACCAGTATCTATAACAACTCCAGTTGCTCTACCACTTACAACACTAGAACCCATTAAACAAATATTTGGAATAGAAAATATTTCTTTTGCATCATTTGTATTTTGTGCAACTTTTTCAACTGGAACACTCTCACCAGTAAAAACAGATTGGTTCACAAATAAGTCTTTGCTATCTATCAGCATTATGTCCGCTGGAATCATAGAACCTGCACTCAAATGCACAATATCACCTGGCACAACCTTTTCAACTCTTATCTCTTTTTCTTTTCCACCCCTTACAACATTGGTTGTGGTGTACATTTTAGCTTTCAACTCTTGGTTAAATTTATACACGCTGTAATCTTGAAAATATCTAATTAAAGCACTAATAACAGCAATTCCAAGAATTATATATGTACTTAAAGCATCACTCAAAAAATAGTTTATTACAGCCAGTACAATTAAAATAATTATAAATTTATCTTTAAAACTATTGAATAAGAAGTATAATCGACTCTTCTTCTCGTTCTTAACAACAACGTTAGGACCATTCTTTTCTAGTAAATCTGTTGCTTTATTTTCTGTTATTCCATTTTCACTTGTATTATATTCTTTTAGTACTTCTTCATTTGTTTTCTTTGATATTTCTGAATATTTATTTAATAATTCATTATCTTCTTTTTTTATTTTCTTTTTAATCTCAAATAATTGAATCATTTGTTACTTCCTCCATGCTTTTTATGATGTATTTTTAGCATCATTTTTAACATCTCCAATTATAGTAATATGAAAAAAAATTGTCAATAAAAAATTAGCCTTACCTTAATTTTGTAAAGCTAATTTTTCTATTTTATTTTAATATTCTCAATGAATTTAATACTGTTATTAGTGTTGCTCCAACGTCAGCAAATACTGCTTCCCACATGTTTGCAACTCCAAATACACTTAATACTAATACTACTATTTTTACTCCTATAGAGAATATTAAGTTTTGTTTTATTATTTTACTTGTTTTCTTTGAAATATCTATTGCACAGTCAATTCTGTCTATTGAGTCTGTCATTACAACAATGTCTGATGCTTCTATTGCAGAACCAGAGCCAACTCCTCCCATTGATATTCCAACATCTGCTCTTGCAAGTACTGGTGAATCGTTTATTCCATCTCCAACAAATGCAACTTTTCCGTTTGTACCTTTATATTTTTCTAATTCTTTTTCAAGTTCAGAATATTTTTGGTCTGGCAACATTTCTGCTTCAAATTCACTTATTCCAAGTTCTTCAGCAATTTGTTTCGCCGCTTTTTTGTTGTCTCCAGTAAACATTTTAGTAACTATTCCTCTAGAATTTAGAGCTTGTATAGCCTCTTTTGTACCATGCTTTGCTTCATCTTTTAGTAGAATTGAACCTACTAATTCATCATCAATTTT
>ENA-OWRJ01002686-OWRJ01002686.1-human-gut-metagenome-genome-assembly--contig:-NODE-2686-length-14574-cov-2.380191_pt1 | contig 14574 bp, 9 predicted proteins | sample MGYA00248269_ERZ651897 | MGnify/ENA primary metagenome ERZ651897 (study PRJEB26924, sample SAMEA4378252) | human gut metagenome | biome: human gut; feature: human-associated habitat; material: faeces...
TAAACATGATTCTTGCTTCCAGCACGGATTTTACTTCACGGTTTTTTAAAACGCCGCCATTGTAATTCATGATGGCAACGAGTGTGTCTAAAGAACCGTCTCTGTGATAGTCTGCTACAAAGGTTCCGATTCTTGGACGGACCACGAGGAAACCTTTCTTTTCGAGTTCCGCGATACCGGAGTTGATGACCGCACGGGACACTTTCATGGATTCCGCCAGTTCGCGTTCAGGTGGCAGTTTGGAGCCAATCTCAAGTTTGCCGGATAATATCATATTTTGCAGTTCATTTACAAAAAGTTCCCTCAGGGAAGGTGCATTCAGTTTTTTAAATTCCATAAAATCTCCTGTTCCTTCATGAATAAGTGCGTGCGAAACTTCCTTAAGGCTGTGCTGAATTATGAAGATTAACAAAATTTTCGAAAACACGCTTTCGCTATGTGTCACTGGTAACGGTACTAAGAAGCCAGTCACGACTTACGTCGCACCTGCCTTCTTAGTACCGACCGTTCCCCAATGTTTTCTCAAGCTTTTGTCAATTTTCATAATTCAATTTACGTTTATAAGAGTTTCGCAATTGTCTATTATGAATAAGTGTTTGTGAAACTCTCTTAGTAATATTGATTTTTTGTCAAGTATTCTATGTTTTAGGGAATTTCACAATTATTATTGAAGTTTGATATCTGAAATATTAAGTTTGTCTCTGGATAGACCAGATACCACGAAACTATTTTATAAAAGATACAAATAAAAATCAATGATTCGACTTATTAAATTTTTGTGAAATTGACGATTCATTATCTGGCAGAGACAGAACCGGAAACTTGTATTTTAAGACAGATTCAGATATAATCAAAGGAAGCATGAAAAGAGTGGAGTGAATCATGAAGAAAAAGACCGTGACTTCTGAGACAGAAGAAATTACAATAGACAATAAAAAACAGAAAAGAAAGAGAGAAAAGAAAGCCTACCGGGAGATCCGGTGGGACAGGCTGGATAACACGGCACATCTTTTCCCTGTGATCGCAGGCGAGAATATGAGCAATGTCTACCGCATCAGTGTGACACTGACGGAGCTTGTACAGCCTGATATTTTGCAGCAGGCGTTAAACATCGTCCTTCCGAAGATGGATGGATTTAATTTAAGACTTCGCATGGGGGTATTCTGGTATTATTTTGAGGAGAATGGAAAGCCTGCACCGAAAGTACGTGAGGAGAGCAATTTTCCGTGCCGCTATATCCAGCAGAATCAAAACCACAGTTATATGTTCCGCGTGACTTATTATAAATACAGAATTAATTTGGAAGTGTTCCACGTGCTGACCGATGGAATGGGCGGCATTAACTTTTTGAAAGAGTTAACTTACCAGTATCTGCGTCTTGCGCACCCGGAACTGAAGGAGAAGGTGGGGGATTCCTTAAACAGTGGTACATCTTTAAACAGAGAGGACAGTTTCTTAAAAAATTATAAGAAGAGTTCTGCAAAAGGCTATCAGACAAAAAAGGCATATCTGTTAAAGGGAGAGCATCTGGGACCGGGAGAATTCGGCGTTATGCATGGGTATATGCAGATTCCGCAGTTGAAAGAGGTGTGTCACAGATACGGCTGCAGCATCAATGAATATTTGGTTTCCGTTTATATCTGGAGTGTGTATACGGAGTGTATGAAGGGAATGCCGTCCGCGAGTCCGATCCGCGTGGCAGTTCCGGTAAATCTGCGCCCATATTTTAATTCGATCACAACAAAGAATTTCTTTGTCATGGTGTCGGCAGAATTTCATCCGACAAAGGAAGTCTACACGTTTGCGGAAGTACTGGAGATCGTGCGTGATAATCTGAGAAGCCAGATCAACAGGGAGCATCTGGAGAAATTGTTTTCCTATAATGTATCCAATGAGAAACTGCTTGCTGCGCGCGCAGTACCGCTTTTCTTAAAAAATATTGCGATGAAGCTTGTGTATACAAAGTCTGCACTCGCCAATACAACGACGATCACAAATATCGGAAATATCGGTGTGGATGAGGAATACCGCCAATATGTGGAGATGTTCCATGCATTTCTTGCAATGTCGAAGGGACAGCATTTGAAGGGAACGATCTGTTCTTATGGAAGTACGCTGGTGTTTTCATTCAGCTTTGATCTGAAAGATGTTTCCGTGCAGCGGGGATTTTTCCGCAAAATCGCAGCAGACGGAATTGAGGTCGAGTTAGATACAAATGGTGTAACTGCCGATTAAGAAGAATGGATCAGGATAGAAAAAACAGGAAAGTAATGGTGTGAGATGAGCAGATGTAAACAATGTAATATAGAAGTTTTGGATGAGACGGAGCGCTGCCCGCTCTGTCACTCCGTATTAGAGCCTACGATAGAGGTGGAAAATATGTATCCCGATGTCAAGATCAAAACAAGACGGATGATGCTTTTGTCGCGAATTTATCTTTTCGTGGCGATCGTGGCAGAGGCGGTTTTAGTTGCAGTGAATCATTATGGTGATTTTGAGACGGCGTGGAGCCTTGTTACCGGTCTGATCTTTTTTTACGGATATCTGGTTGTCCGGTTTGCAATCCTTGGAAAAACCGGCTATATTGCCAAAACAATTGTTTTGACTTTAATTGCCATATTGATATTGATTGCAATCGATTTTGTGAATGGTTACCGGGGATGGTCGGTACGGTATGTGTTCCCGGCGGCGATCATTTTAGTCGATATAGGAATTTTGGTCTTGATGTGTGTGAACCGGAGGAACTGGCAGAGTTATATTATGTGGCAGATTTTTATGATTTTGTGCAGTTTTGTTCCGATTATTCTGTATCTGACCGGAATTATTTATGTGCCGTATCTGGCGCTCGCGGCACTCGGAACGTCTGTATTTTTGTTCCTTGGAACGCTGATCATCGGTGACAGAAGGGCAAGGGTGGAACTGAAGAGAAGATTCCATATCAGATAAGGAAACGACAGAAGTTTGAATAAGAGGGTTTATGATCAGAAAATTGACTTTGAAAAAAGAAAGAGAACATGAGACAAACGAAGCGAGCATCGCAGGAAATGTCATGCGTGACCTGATCGCGCATGTGACAAACGATAACCTGATCGGCAGGAAGATCAAAAGCGGTGAGCTGCGTAAAAAGATGGTTTAGCCACCATGGAAATGTCCGGAAATGTTTACCATGACGACTATCAGTATGGAACATTTCACAATGGAGTGGCTTGAATTAAAGGAAAATCCAAATGAGCAGAAGGTAATCTTACAGCTTCATGGCGGCGGGTATATCGGAGCGATGCGGAATGCATACCGCATGTTTGCGGGACTTTACAATGAAGTCAGCAAAGGGATGAGTGTACTCACCATTGATTACCGTGTAGCACCTGAAAATCCATATCCGGCGGCATTGGAAGATGCAGTGAGCGCATATCAGTGGCTGCTCGGTCAGGGCTGGTTTGCAGAGGATATCATTGTGGCAGGAGATTCCGCAGGAGGAGGGCTTGCGATGGCACTGTGCCATTATCTGAAAGATCATGGAATGCAGCTTCCATGTGGGATCGTTGCAATGTCTCCGTGGACGGATCTTATGGCAAGCGGTGAATCGTATGATACCAATTATGAGAGGGATCCGTTGTTCGGAAATACGAGGGACAGCCTGATCTATAACAAAGACTATGTGGGTGACCATGATCCGATGGATGCTTATATTTCACCTTTGTATGGGGATTTCAGAGGATTTCCGCCAATGCTCATTCAGGTAGGTTCTTATGAGATGCTGTTAAGTGATTCGGTGAGCGTTGCCTCGAAAGCGAGACATCAGGGTGTGAAAGTAAGACTCAGTATTTATGATGGAATGTTCCACATTTTCCAGATGGCAGCAAAAATGCTGCCAGAATCCAGAAAAGCGTGGGCTGAGATTGGAAAATTTATTGATGTTTTGTCAAATGACTGACATCCATATAAACAGGAAGACCATTTTCATAGGTGACATTGGATTCCCCCTGGATCAATGGAGTGAGGTAATCAATTAATTCCTGTGTAACATCATTGCCAGCGGCGTTGATCCATTCAGTAGGAACGGATTTGGCTTCGTTGGCAATATTTTTTATCTCGGCATATCCATATTCAATCGTATATGGATCGTCAGATACACGGTTCATGGTGACCATAGAAGCTGTTACGCCTTCCTCGGAGAGCGCAACGGCTTTTTTTCCTAATTCGACAGATTCCATAAGGTCTGTTTTGGATGCTAAATGGGCTGCACACCGCTGTAATACATTCACTTCGATGGAGCGGACTTTTACGCCTAATTTTTCTTTCACAAGGAATTCCAATGTTTTTCCGGCGCCACTCAGCTGGCTGTGGCCAAATGTATCGACTGACTTCTCAGAAGCGCTGATGTAATTGCCGGATGCATCTCGGATACCCTCTGATACGGCAATGATAACGTTATTGCGTTCAAACAGCATACGTTTTACATCTAACAGGAAGTCGTCCGTATCAAACGGAACTTCCGGAAGATAAATCAAATGTGGAGCGGAATTATATCCGTTTCTTGCAAGAGCAGCGGCAGCGGTCAGCCATCCTGCGTCACGTCCCATGATCTCAATGATCGTAACACTCTTGACTGCGTAAATAAAAGTGTCATGGGCAATCTCTAAAACAGAGGAAGCAATGTATTTTGCAGCGGAACCAAAACCAGGAGTGTGGTCTGTCTCACACAGATCGTTGTCGATCGTTTTTGGAATGCCGATAATGCGGACATCGCTGCCGATTTTTTTGCCGTATTCGGATAATTTTAAAACGGTGTCCATAGAGTCGTTTCCGCCAATGTAGAAGAAGGCGCCGACATTGTATAATTCAAACTGTTTGAAGATAAAAACATATGAGGAATCATCATCCAGATAATCCGGCAGTTTATGACGGCAGGAACCTAAATACATTGCCGGTGTTGTTTCCAGACGATCCAGATATGCCGGATTTTCATTCATAATTTCTGTCAGATTTAATAAATGATTGTTTAAGATGCCAAGGATTCCATTTACAGATCCATAGACAGTCTCATACTGATCAGATGCCATGACTCCACGGATCACACCTGCAAGGCTGGCGTTAATTGCAACTGTCGGGCCACCGGACTGTGCGACCATTACATTTTTTAAACTCATAGTTTACTCCTTAATAATTCATTAACTTTTGTTAAAAATAGTATCCATTTCTTTTTCTTTTGTTATAATGAAAAAGATAGATTTTTTGAAAAAATCTTTTTGACTGCTATATAATAGCGGAAAATAACGTGTTTAGCAAGAGGTAGCAGATGTGAAATGTGATTTATGTCCAAGAAAATGCCTTGTAGACCGGAAAAAGGGTGAAAAAGGAATCTGTGGGCAGACAGAAAATTTAAAAGTAGCGAGGGCGGCACTTCATTTCTGGGAGGAACCTTGCATTTCGGGAGATGCGGGATCTGGAGCGGTATTTTTTTCGGGGTGTCCGCTGCATTGTGTATTCTGTCAGAATGAGAATATCGCAAACGGAACGGTTGGAAAAGAAATCTCTCTGGAGCGGCTCGTGGATATTTTTCTTGAATTGCAGGAAAAAAGAGCCAATAATATCAATCTTGTAACACCGGGACATTTTGTGCCGCAGATCGTGAAGGCTCTGGATCAGGCACGAAAGGAAGGGCTTACGCTTCCGGTTGTATACAATACAAGCAGTTATGAGACGGTTGACACGATCAAAATGTTAGAGGGGTACGTCGATATTTATCTGCCGGATTTTAAATATATGAGCCCGGTTTTGAGTAAAAAGTATTCCCATGCTCCGGATTATGCAGAGGTTGCAAAGGCAGCGATCGCAGAGATGGTGCGGCAGACAGGAAAGGCTGTGTTTGTAAATGGAGAGGAAGATAACCTTATTTTAAGTGGAACGATCGTAAGACATCTGACACTGCCCGGTTGTATGGCGGATTCCATGCAGATTTTAAAGTATCTGCATGAAACTTACGGAGATATGATTTATATCAGTATCATGAACCAGTTTACCCCACTTTCCAATCTGGAAAAGTATCCGGAATTGAATCGCAGGATTACCGATGTGGAATATGAGACACTGGTGGATTATGCGATCGATATCGGGATAGAAAATGGTTTTATCCAGGAGGGGAACACAGCGGAAGAGAGTTTTATCCCGGCATTTGACTGTGAGGGCGTGTAACCTTGAAAATAAGAACCATATTTTCCGGTGGAAAAAATTTCCGAAAAAATAAGAAAAATTATATTTACATAATATGGGAAAATGCTATAATTAGTTTCGCATGATTACAAAGAAGGAATAGCAGCGAATTGCTGCAGACATATTCTTTATCATAATAGAGTGAATTGCGAAAAATTTACGATAAGTAATTGGAAATGCAGACGAGGAGGAGACGAGAATGAATTTTCTGAATTTAATTCAGGGCGCAGCCGGAAAGGTAAAAGGGGTTGCGACTTTGCTTAGCGGGCTGACAAAGACACAGGCAATCATAGCGGGTGTAGCCACTGTGACAGCAGTTGGCGGTGTCGGAACAGGAGGATATTTTTTATATGACCATTTTCATCAGCCGGAACCAATTGTGGCAGATGTTGTGATCAGTACAGAGGTGGCAGAAGAACCGACGGAAGAAGTTGTGGCAGTTGAAGAGGTTGTCACGGAAGAGACAGAGGCGGCAGAACCGGAAACTGTTACATTGGTCGGAAGTTCTATTGAGAAGGATCTGAAGATCAAGATTCAGGACGAGTCCTCGAAAAATGTAAAGGGACAGCCTTTTGAGATCACGATCAAGGCAGACAAGAAGAAGGCAAAATCAACTACATATTCAGATGATGATAAAGATGGTATTATTTACATTAAAAGTATTGATGCCGGAAAATATGATGTCTCTTTGAATGAGATCGATGGATATATTTCAAAAGAGAATTCTTACAAAGTAACGGTTAAGGATAAGATTGAATACACCAAGGTAGATGTCAAAGACGAGATTAAATCCGCAGCAGAAGTAGCACCGGCAGAGGATGCAGAGGTAGACAATGTTGAGGTGGAGGCTGTTATTCAGGATACAGTGGAAACGGTTGACAGCACCTGCACACCATCCAAAGTCGGAGCAGGAGATGTGGATACTTCCAATTTCCCGAAAGCTTCTGTTGGTGGATCAACAAAAGTGGACATTGCACAGGCAGCAGTGACGGCTTCCGCAAAACGTGTGGGATACCATGCTACAGGAACGGAATCATCTGGTGTGACTACATCATCCGAGACATCATCGGAAACAGCAACACCAAAATCATCAGAAACAGCAACACCAAAATCATCAGAAACAGCAACACCAAAATCATCAGAAACAACAGTACCAAAATCATCAGAAACAACAACACCATCGGAAACGACAACACCGAGTGAAGGCGGTCAGGGAACTGGCGGTGATCAGAATTCTGGTTCTGGAAATAGTGGAAATGGTGAGAGTACAGGTGATCAGAATGGAACATCTGGAGACAAAACAGATGGTACAGAGACAAAGCCGGATGATACGAAACCAGATAAATATGAAATTACCATTGTCCATATGTTTTATAAAAACGATGGAAAAACAAAAGCAGACAAAGCAGATGAAAAAGAGACAGTAACTGTTGCAAAGGATGCGAAAACGGTGTCATCTGCAAAAACATATGACGGATATAAAGCTTCCAACGGTACAACCTTTACCATTCAGAATGGTGCAAAAGAATATACCATCATGTGGGTTGCAACAGCAGCAGATAAGGTTACTTATAAGGTAACACATAATTTCTTTCAGGCTGATGGAAAGACCAAAGCAGAAGAATCCAAAAGTGAAGATATCACAGTAGATGCTACTGCTACTGAGATACAGGCATCTTCTTATGAAGCACAGGGATATAAACTGGTAGAAGGTTCCACGAAGATCAAAGTGGCATCAGGCACAACAGCATACACATTAAACTGGGTAAAAGCTGCAGCCGCAGCCAGTGCATCTGTCACAGTACCACAGACGGCAGCTTTATATAACAGCACTATTAATAATGCAAATACAATTGGTCTCACAGCAACATTGACAGACGCAGGCAATATTATCACAAATATTACATGGGCTAGCAGCAACGAAAAAGTTGTAAAGGTATCCAATGGAGCGAAAACAGGATGTACACTGACAGCAGTTGGAAAAGGAAGTGCAACTGTAACAGGTACGATCACATACTTATCCAAACCGGGCGATACCAAGACAACCGCAAGTGACAAGAAAATCACATGTACAGTTACAGTCAATGATTTTACTGGAAATACAACAACCCAGTTAAAAGATAAATCCGGTAGAACTCTTTACAAAGATTCCGAGTGTAAAAAACCAGCAACCGTGGCAGATTACAATGCAAACGGAACTTACTACACCGAGCCGGTTTACACCGGATGGCAGACCATTGATGGAAAAGTATATTACTATACCAGCAACCATCAGCGTGTAACAGGAAGTCAGGTGATCAGCGGTATCTCTTACAACTTCGGAAGTGATGGAGCATTACAGCAGGGCTCCGGAAAGAACGGTATTGATGTATCCAGCCATCAGGGAAATATCGACTGGGCATCTGTAAAGGCGGCAGGTATCAATTTTGCAATTATCCGTGTCGGTTACCGCGGATCACAGACAGGAGCATTAGTAGAGGATTCCTGCTTCAAGAAAAATATTCAGGGTGCAACTGCAAACGGCATTAACGTTGGTGTTTACTTCTTCACACAGGCTACAACTGAGGCAGAGGCTGTTGAGGAGGCAAGTATGGCATTGACATTATGCTCCGGCTACAATCTTTCTTACCCGATCTTTGTTGATACAGAGAACGGAAGCGGAGCAGCCCGTGCCAACGGATTAGATAAAGGCACCAGAACGGCATGCGTGGCTGCGTTCTGTAAGACCATTGCAAACGGTGGAAGAAAAGCAGGTGTTTACGCAAGCAAGAGCTGGTACAACAATAAAATTGATGCATCTGCATTCAGTAACTACTTTATCTGGGTTGCACAGTACAACACAACCTGCAATTACAAAGGAAAATATAACATGTGGCAGTATTCTTCCAAGGGAAGTGTTCCTGGAATCAAGGGAAATGTTGATGTAAATATTGCATATTAATTCATGGATTTTAAAAGGACGACCGGTATCTGTTCAGATACCGGTTGTTTTGCACATAACAATCGATAAGGGGAACAGGTTTGCTATATTATAATAAGAAAGAGTATCCAAAACAGATATGGGTGTCGCAGATACCGGAGCGGGAAGTTTCTTTGTTAAGGGAAAATCTTGCCGAAATAAAACAAACTACATTTGTATTAATGCAAAAAGAGGAAGCCTGTCATCAACTGTCAGAGCAGTGGAGCAGAGATATCATTTTTCTATCTTCGAACCAGTCTCTCTTAGACCTTGCCAGAGATGTGAATGTTCCAGCGATTGCCTATCAGATGCCGGAAACGGATACATTTCTTCATGCCGATATGGTCGTTGAGGGGTTCGAGGAAGTCGATATGACGTTTTTACAGCGCGTGTATGAGAGACATTTCAATATCCCGTGGACGATTCTGGAGACGAAACGCTGTATTGTGAGAGAATTGGAGCTTTCTGATCTGGATGCCCTTTTTTCCATGTATGCAGAACCCGGAATGACCGACTATATGGAGGGGTTATATGAATATGAGGAAGAGCTGGAATATCAGAAAGCCTATATCGAAAATATGTATCGTTTTTATGGATATGGAATGTGGCTTGTTTTTGAGAAAAAAACGGGAACATTGATCGGCAGGGCTGGTGTGGAACATCGCGAAGAGTTAAATGGAGATATGGAATTGGGTTATGCGATCCGGACATCCTTTCAACATCAGGGTTATGCCTATGAAGTATGTCAGGCAATCATGCAATATGCAGGAGAGGAGCTGCAGGTACATCTCTTGCACTGTCTGATTCAAAAAGAAAATACTCTTTCTGAAAAACTTGCCATAAAATTAGGCTTTTCATATTGCGGTGACCGGGAAATAGACGGCGTCCTGATGTCAGATTATCAGATAGAATGGTGATGGAAGCCGGATGCAAAGTTTAAGCGTTGATTTTTGATAGAAAATAAAATATAATCATATATTATACACAAAAGCATAGATAAAGTGGGTGATCTACATGGCAGAACTTTCATCAGAAGAATTAGAGAAAATCGTAAAAGAAGAGGACAATAGTATTAAACCAATGAAGGAGTTTGAGAGTCCCGAAAAATTATATCAGGAATTGATCGCCAGTGTCCGTAAGTATCATCCATCTACGGATATCAGTCTGATAGAGAAGGCATACAACATTGCATACGAGGCACATAAGGGGCAGGTAAGAAAATCGGGAGAACCGTATATCATCCATCCATTGTGCGTTGCGATTATTTTAGCAGAGTTAGAGCTTGATAAGGAGACGATCGTAGCGGGACTTTTGCATGATGTGGTGGAAGATACCGTTATGACCGACGAGGAGATCAAACAGGAGTTTGGTGCAGAGGTTGCACTGCTGGTAGATGGTGTCACAAAATTAGGGCAGTTGTCCTACGATGCGGATAAGGTGGAAGTTCAGGCAGAGAATTTAAGAAAAATGTTCCTTGCCATGGCAAAGGATATCCGTGTGATCCTGATCAAACTGGCAGACCGCCTGCATAATATGCGGACACTGAAATACATGACGCCGGAGAAACAGAAGGAAAAAGCGCGCGAGACAATGGATATCTATGCGCCGATCGCCCAGCGTCTTGGTATTTCCAAAATTAAGATCGAATTAGACGATCTGTCTTTAAAATATTTAGAGCCGGAAGCATACTATGATCTGGTTCATCAGATCGCCCAGAGAAAAAGTGTCAGGGATGATTATGTCCAGAGCCTTGTGGAAGAGGTAAAAAAACATATTCACAAAGCCGGAATACCGGCGCAGATCGATGGGCGGGCAAAGCACTTTTTCAGTATTTATAAGAAAATGAAGAATCAGGATAAAACGCTGGATCAGATTTATGATCTGTTTGCAATCCGTATTATCGTGGATTCCGTAAAAGACTGTTATGCGGCACTTGGTGTCATCCATGAGATGTATAAACCGATCCCTGGCCGGTTCAAAGATTACATTGCCATGCCAAAACCGAACATGTATCAGTCACTTCACACGACATTGATCGGACCGACAGGACAGCCGTTCGAGATCCAGATCCGTACCTATGAGATGCACCGCACTGCTGAGTACGGTATCGCCGCTCACTGGAAATACAAAGAGGCAAGCAATAATGGCGGTGCTGCAGCACCAATGACCGTTACCGAGGAAGAGAAGTTAAGCTGGCTGAGACAGATTTTAGAGTGGCAGAGGGATATGTCCGATAACAAGGAGTTTATGAGCCTGTTAAAAAGTGATCTCGACCTGTTTTCGGATACGGTTTTCTGCTTCACACCGACAGGAGATGTAAAAAACCTGCCAAACGGTTCTACGCCAATTGATTTTGCGTACAGCATCCATTCGGCGGTCGGAAACAAAATGATCGGAGCCAAAGTCAACGGAAAGCTTGTTCCGATTGATTATGTGATCCAGAATGGTGACCGGATCGAGGTGTTGACTTCTCAGAATTCCAAGGGACCAAGCCGCGACTGGCTGAATATTGTAAAGAGCACGCAGGCAAAGAATAAGATCAATCAGTGGTTCCGAAGTGAGTTGAAGGAAGAAAATATCGTAAGAGGAAAAGAACTGCTTGCATCCTGTTGTAAATCAAAGGGGATCAACCTTTCCGATATCAACAGACCAGAGTATCAGGATAAAATCATGCGAAAGTATGGTTTTCACGACTGGAATTCCTGCCTTGCAACTGTTGGTCATGGCGGTTTAAAAGAAGGTCAGATCGTGAACCGCATGTACGAGGAATATAAGAAAGATCACCTTGCACGTATTACAGACGAGGAAGTTCTTGAGACAATCTCCGAAAATAAAGAAAAAGTCCCGGAGAAAAAATCAAAGAGCGGTATCATTGTAAAGGGACTTTATGACGTGGCAGTCCATTTTTCAAAATGCTGCAGTCCGGTTCCGGGGGACGAGATCGTAGGATTTGTGACAAGAGGACGCGGTGTTTCCATTCACCGGACAGATTGCATCAACATCATCAATCTTTCAGATATGGAGAGAGAACGTCTCATCGATGCAGAGTGGCAGCATGATGAAGAATCCGGCAATTCCGGTCTTTATCTGGCAGAGATCAAAGTATTCTGCAATAACCGTACCGGGCTTCTCGTGGATATCACAAGAGCCTTTACAGAGCGTGCGATTGATATCAATGCGATCCATTCCAAGACGAGTAAGCAGGGAATCGCAACCATTGATATTTCATTTAACACAAAAGGAAAAGCAGAGTTGACGAGCGTGATCGACAAGCTTCGTCAGATAGACAGTATTATTGATATTGAGAGAACCACCGGCTGATCTGGCTCAGGTGGTTTCTTTCATCTTTTTATGGAGGAAGAAAAAGATGGCACCATTAAGTATACAGATATATGTAGTAGGTCCGGTACAGACCAATTGCTATTTTGCGATCAATGATGACACAAAAGAAGTACTGATCATTGATCCGGGTGCAAGTGCAAAACAACTTGCAGAGAAAGTGAAAGAGCAGGGATTGAAACCTGTGGCAATTCTTCTGACACATGGACATTTTGACCATGCGACAGGGGCAGGGGAGCTGGCGCAGCTTTTGCATATAAAAATATACGCGCAGGAAAAAGAAAAAGAGACACTGGAAAATCCGCAGTTGAATCTGAGCGGATGGCAGGGAAGCGAGCTTGTGTTCTATGCCGATGAATATTTAAAAGATGAGCAGGAAATAGATCTTGCAGGATTTCATATACGGGTATTTTTAACACCGGGACATACGGTGGGAGGCTGCTGCTATTATTTTCCTTATCAGAACACGTTATTCAGCGGAGACAGCCTCTTTCAGACTTCTATTGGAAGGACTGATTTCCCGAAGGGAAGTGCTTCCCAGCTGATCCATGCGATCCGGGAAAAACTCATGCCGCTTCCTGATGAGACCGCCGTGTATACAGGGCATGGAGATATGACAACGATCGGAACAGAGCGGATGTACAATCCATATTTATAACAGACTGACTATGAAAAAATATCGTCTGTAAAGAAGACTTTCATCAAAATAGGAAACACAGCCAGAAAAGGAAAACAATATGATATTAGCAAAGTTAAGCAAGCCGGAATTTGAGTATGACATACATTCGCTCATCAAAGCATTTTTCCCGGAGGAAAATGTGAGTGCAACGGCAGAAGATAAAAAATATGAGGAAGAGATCACCTTACAGTTTCAGGTGGAGTATGAGCCACAGCAGATAAAAATTGAGTGGAAGGGAAAAAATCAGGAAAGTCATGACCGAAGTTTTCCGGTAGATTTTTCAGACCGCACGGAAACGAAAAACGAACTGAAACAGAATTTTTATCAGATTTTATCAGAGATCACGGGCAAAAAGCTTCCGTGGGGAACGCTGACAGGAATCCGGCCAACGAAAATCCCGATGAAATTTTTAGAGGAAGGAAAAACGGAGGCAGAGATCAGAGCCTACATGCAAAAAACGTACTTTGCATCCGATGAGAAAATCGATCTTTCCATTGATATTGCAGAGCGTGAGCTTGAAATCTTAAAAAAGATCGATTACGAGAACGGCTACAGTCTTTATATCGGAATCCCATTCTGTCCGACAACCTGCCTGTATTGTTCGTTTACATCCTACCCATTAGTGAGCTGGAGACAGAAAGTGGACAGCTATCTGGATGCTTTGGAAAAAGAACTGGATTATGTAGCGGTAAAATTTGGAAAAAAACATCTGAATTCCATCTACATTGGAGGGGGAACACCGACAACACTGGAGCCATATCAGCTTGACCGGCTGATCCGTAAAATCCGATGCAGCTTTGATCTGTCACACTGTCTGGAGTTTACAGTGGAAGCCGGACGTCCGGACAGCATCACAAGAGAAAAATTAGAAACGTTGAAAAAATGGGACATCACAAGAATTTCCATCAATCCGCAGACGATGAAGGATGAGACATTAAAAATCATCGGACGCAGACATACCGTGGCACAGACCGTGGAGAGTTTTCAGCTTGCGAGAGAGCTTGGATTCGATGATATCAACATGGATCTTATCATGGGACTGCCGGAGGAAAGCCTTGAGGATGTCAGGGATACCTTAGAGCAGGTAAAAGCGTTAAAGCCGGACAATCTTACCGTGCATTCCCTTGCATTAAAGAGGGCGGCACGCCTTAACATGTTTAAGGAAGATTATAAAGATTACAAGATGGTCAACACCACAGAGCATATGAACCTCACCGCAGAATATGCAAAAGAGATGGGATTAGAACCATATTATCTGTATCGACAGAAGAGCATGGCTGGCAATCTGGAAAATGTCGGTTACGCAAGTCCGGGGAAAGCAGGAATTTATAACATTCTGATCATGGAGGAGAAACAGACCATCGTGGCGTGCGGAGCAGGAGCT
>ENA-OWRJ01002705-OWRJ01002705.1-human-gut-metagenome-genome-assembly--contig:-NODE-2705-length-14474-cov-2.736944_pt1 | contig 14474 bp, 8 predicted proteins | sample MGYA00248269_ERZ651897 | MGnify/ENA primary metagenome ERZ651897 (study PRJEB26924, sample SAMEA4378252) | human gut metagenome | biome: human gut; feature: human-associated habitat; material: faeces...
AGAAAGGAACTCTCCGAGGCTATAAATGAATTGCCGGATAAGTGTAAGACGGTCTTTAGACTCAGCTATCTGCATGATATGAAGAATAAGGAAATAGCAGATACTATGGGGATATCATTGCGGACCGTGGAGGCTCATATGTATAAAGCCCTGAAGTTTCTGCGTGAGAGGTTGGGCTACCTGAACTTTATGTTAGTCCTGTTTTTATTAGGTAAGGTATAAGTGTTTTTATCGAAACGGTTGTTTTAATAGTATGATGAAAGAAGGAATGAATAAGTTGGATGAAGAATTGATGGCCAAATTCCTTATGGGGGAATGCTCTGAAGAAGAGCTCTGTAAGGTAAATGCATGGCTGGACGAATCGGATGGTAACGCTCGTGAATTGTTCAGGATAGAGCAGATATACCATCTGGGAAAGAGTGAAGAATTTGCGGATGAAAAGAAGATAGAAAAAGCTGAAAAGCAGCTGTTCAAACGGCTGGCACAAGAAGAAGCTAAACGAAATAAGGTGAGAAGATTGAATGCCTGGATGCGGTATGCCGCTATGTTCATAGGTATCTTTTTTATATCCGGTTTGAGTTATCATATTTACCAGTCACAAAGTGAAGAGAGCAAATTGGTTGCTGTCACTGCCCGTGATGAAGTGAAAGAACTAATGTTGCCTGATGGCACTAAGGTTTGGCTGAACAAACATACTACTTTAAAATATCCACGTGAATTCTCAGAAAAGGGAAGGAATGTATATATGGAAGGAGAGGCCTATTTTGAAGTAAAGCGAAATACGGCGAAGCCTTTTATAGTGCGCAGTGAAGCCATGCAGGTAAGAGTTTTGGGAACAGTCTTCAACTTAAAGAGTGACAAGACTAACCGTTCTGCGGTAGCTACACTGATAAAGGGAGAGATTGAAGTGAAAGGTAATCACGAAGAAGGCATGATCGTATTGGCTCCGGGACAAAAAGCGGAATTGAATGCTGTAACTCGCCGTCTGGTAGTGAAACAGGTGGATACAGGCATTGAAAACTGGCATAATAATCAGTTTGTCTTTGAAAAGGCTGACATATTTACGATTGCCCGTACTTTGGAGAATTCTTATGGGGTGAAGATTATTCTGGCGCCTGATATGGATGCTACAAAGACATATTCCGGTACATTAAAGAAGAAAGATAATGTCGAGGAGACTCTGAATCTGATTAAGAGTACGAATGCGCTTCCCATTGAATATAAAATTGTGGGAAATAGTGTATTTCTGTCTTCAAAGAAATAGGTAAAAATCGGAAGTATATAATCTTAAAACATAATAATATGAGGAAACTGCTTTTATCGATTTGCTGTTTAGGCTGTGCTCTCTGGGCTCAAGCCAAAGATTTTACGCAATACGTCAACCCGCTGATGGGGACATTGTCTTCTTTTGAACTTTCTACGGGAAATACATATCCGGCTATCGCACGCCCTTGGGGTATGAATTTCTGGACTCCGCAGACCGGAAAGATGGGAGATGGCTGGCAATATGTATATACTGCTAATAAGATTCGTGGTTTCAAGCAGACCCACCAGCCCAGTCCGTGGATTAATGATTACGGTCAGTTCTCCATTATGCCTGTAACAGGCAAACCAGAGTTTGATGAAGACAAACGTGCCAGTTGGTTCTCACACAAAGGAGAGATCGCATTACCTTATTATTATAAGGTGTATCTTGCCGAGCACGATGTTGTGACGGAATTTACACCCACAGAGCGTGCCGTTTTGTTCCGTTTCACTTTTCCAGAGAACGAGAATTCGTATGTTGTAGTAGATGCTTTTGATAAAGGCTCTTATATTAAGATCATTCCTGAGCAAAATAAGATAATCGGATATACCACCCGTAATAGCGGTGGAGTTCCTGATAACTTCAAGAACTATTTCGTTATAGAATTTGATAAGCCTTTCAGTTATCAGGCTTCTGTTGCTGACGGCGCTTTGGTTGAAAACCAGAGTGAACAAACAGCAGGACATGCGGGAGCCATCATCGGTTTCAAAACCCGTAAGGGAGAAATTGTACATGCCCGTGTAGCCTCCTCCTTTATCAGTTTTGAGCAAGCAGACAGAAATCTGAAAGAGCTGGGGAGTGACAGTTTTGAAACTTTGGTTCAGAAAGGACAAGATGCCTGGAACCAGGTATTGGGAAAAATAGAAGTGGATGGAGGTAACCTTGATCAGTATCGTACTTTCTATTCCTGCTTGTACCGTTCAGTACTCTTCCCACGTGCTTTCTTTGAGTTTGACGAGGCTGGAAATCCAGTTCACTACAGTCCTTATAACGGAGAAGTTTTGCCCGGATATATGTATACTGATACAGGCTTTTGGGATACTTTCCGTTGTCTGTTCCCTTTCCTCAACCTGATGTACCCTTCAGTAAACAAACAGATACAGGAAGGCCTTATCAATACATATAAGGAAAGTGGCTTCTTTCCCGAATGGGCAAGTCCGGGACATCGCGGCTGTATGATCGGTAATAACTCCGCTTCTATACTTGCCGACGCTTATCTGAAAGGTATTAAAGTGGATGATGTAACTACTTTGTACGAAGGTCTTATCCACGGAACAAAGAATGTGCATCCGGAAGTTTCTTCTACCGGTCGCCTCGGTTATGAATACTATAATGAATTGGGATATGTTCCTTACGATGTGAAAATCAATGAGAACACTGCCCGCACTTTGGAATATGCTTATGATGACTGGTGTATCTACCAGATGGCAAAAGCTCTGAATCGTCCGAAGAAGGAACTGAAGCTTTTTGCTGACCGTGCTATGAATTATAAAAATGTGTTCGATAAGGAAAGCCTGTTGATGCGTGGACGCAATAAAGATGGACAGTTCCAGGTTCCTTTCTCACCCTTGAAGTGGGGAGATGCCTTTACGGAAGGAAATAGCTGGCATTATTCCTGGTCTGTATTCCACGATCCTCAAGGTTTGATTGATCTGATGGGTGGTGAAAAAGTCTTTGTTGAAATGTTGGACTCGGTATTTATCGTTCCTCCTTTATTCGATGACAGCTACTATGGCCAGGTAATCCATGAAATACGTGAGATGACGGTGATGAATATGGGTAATTATGCTCATGGCAACCAACCTATACAGCACATGATTTACATGTATAATTATGCCGGACAGCCTTGGAAAGCTCAGTATTGGTTGCGTCAGGTGATGAATCGCATGTACATGCCCGGTCCTGATGGCTATTGTGGAGATGAAGATAACGGGCAGACTTCTGCCTGGTATGTATTCTCGGCATTAGGTTTCTATCCCGTTTGTCCGGGAACCGATGAGTATGTCTTGGGTGCTCCCTTATTTAAAAAAGCAACGCTTCATTTTGAAAATGGCAATTCATTGGTGATCGATGCTGCTAATAATAATTCTGAAAATATGTACATCGAATCGCTCCGTTTGGATGGAAACGCGTATACGAAGAATTATCTGAAACATGGAGATCTGTTGAAGGGTGGTGTCTTGAAATTTGATATGGGTAGCAAACCTAATTTACAACGAGGAACACAGGTGGAAGATTACCCGTATTCTTTCTCCAATGAAATAAAAAAGAAATAAAAAACTGAAGTTAATAATGTAATGAAGAAGGGAATAGGAAATAAAACTATTCTCTTTTTTATTTAATGAAAAAAAATATCATTTTGTACTAAGTGTATTTTCTATGGTCGTTGTTTTATATATGACGGTCAGGAAATAGAGTCTCCCGGTCGATTAAAATTAACCAATGTGTAACCTTTAAACTTTGTTTATGAACAACAATCATGCTTTTCAAAGTTCGAAATTTCTACGAGCTTTATTAGTCTTGTTCTTCATGACTGTATCTGTTCAGTGGACCTTTGCCCAACTGAATTTGAATGTCTCTCGTACGACGTTAGGTACAGTTATCGAACAGATCAAATCTCAATCTAAGTATCAATTTTTCTATGACGACAAGCTCGCTACTATGGCAGTGGAGAATGTCAAAGTGAAGAACGCATCTATAGAAGATGCCTTGAATGCTATCTTGAAAGGAAAAAACATTTCTTTTAAAGTAGAAGATAACATTGTTTATCTTTCAGAGAAGTCTGCTGCACCGCAAGAAGGTAATCAGCAAGGTAAAGAACGGACCATTACCGGACAGGTATCGGATGATATGGGACCTCTTATCGGTGTGAATGTATTAATAAAGGGTACAAGCATTGGGGGTATCACTGACCTTGATGGTAACTTTACGCTGACTACTACTGAGGCAAATCCGGTGGTACAGTTCTCCTATGTGGGTTACAAGCCACAGGAGATTGCAGCCAAAGGGCAGAATGCTATCAATGTGATGTTGGAAACTGACTCACAACTGATAGAAGAGGTGGTGGTAACGGCTTTGGGTATCAAGCGTGCTACAAAAGCGTTGAGCTACAATGTACAAGAAGTTAAGAGTGATGAGATTACCCGTGTAAAGGATGCCAATTTCGTAAACTCTTTGAACGGTAAAGTTGCCGGTGTAAATATCAACGCTTCTTCATCCGGTGTCGGTGGTGTATCAAAGGTAGTGATGCGTGGTACGAAGTCTATCATGCAGTCTTCCAATGCACTATATGTCATTGATGGTGTTCCGATGTATGCCGGAACTGGTAAGGGAGGTACTGAGTTTGACTCAAAGGGATCTACCGAACCTATCGCTGATATTAATCCTGAAGATATTGAATCTATGTCGGTACTGACCGGTGCGGCAGCAGCAGCCCTTTACGGGTCGGATGCTGCGAATGGTGCTATCGTCATTACAACGAAAAAAGGTAAAGAGGGGCGCGTAAACATTACTGTGAACAGTAATACCGAAATCTTCAACGCTTTTGTAACCCCTGATTTTCAAAATCGTTATGGAACCAGTGGCGGTCAGATTACACATAGTTGGGGAAATCTGTTGAATTCTTCTAATTCTTATGGATACAATCCGACAAGCGATTATTTTCAGACAGGTGTAACCGGAACGGAGAGCATTTCCTTGTCTACCGGTACGGATAAGAACCAAACGTATGTTTCGGCTGCCGCTGTTAATTCTAAGGGGCTTATACCGAACAATAAGTATGCACGCTATAACTTTACTTTCCGCAATACTACCTCTTTCCTAGATGATAAGATGACTTTGGATGTGGGTGCAACTTATGTGCTTCAGAAAGACCAAAATATGGTGAACCAAGGTACTTATAACAACCCCTTGGTGGGTGCTTATCTGTTCCCGCGTGGCAATGACTGGGAAGATTTCAAGATGTACGAACGTTATGATGCTTCTCGTAAACTGGATACCCAGTATTGGCCGGTAGGTGATGCGGGTATGGTAATGCAGAATCCATACTGGATTAATTATCGTCAACTTCGTAATAATAATAAAGACCGTTATATGCTGAATGCCAGTTTGAACTACAAGATATTGGATTGGTTGAGTGTCAGTGGTCGTGTCCGTTTGGATAATTCTTTCAATGATTATACTGAAAAGTATTATGCCGGAACAAATACGCAGATGACTGAGTCATCTACACGCGGTCTCTATACTATATCTAAAACGACAGATAAACAATTGTATGCTGACTTCCTTATCAATATTAACAAGAGCTTCGGAGAGAATTGGAACCTTTCGGCAAATATCGGTACTTCATTTATGGATATGCGTTCGGATGGACTGGAAGTGAGAGGTCCTATTGCTGACGAAAACTTTGAGGGTGAAACTCCGGGACTTGCTAACGTATTTAATGTACAGAACCTGAGTGCTAAGAAAACAAAGCGTATGCAGAACGGCTGGCGTGAGCAAACTCAGTCTGTATTTGCTTCTGCTGAACTGGGCTACAAGAGTACTTATTATCTGACATTGACCGGACGTAACGACTGGCCTTCGCAGTTGGCAGGACCTAACTCTACCAGCAAGTCGTTCTTCTATCCTTCAGTAGGTCTTTCAGTCGTGTTGTCTGAATTGATGCCTAATCTGAATCGTGATTATCTTTCCTTCATGAAGCTGCGTGGTTCTTTCGCTTCTGTAGGTACGGCATTTGAGAGATACATAGCCAATCCTCGTTACGAATGGAATGAAAGTACAGGGCAGTGGAGTAACACCACCCAGTATCCGGTATACAACCTGAAGCCGGAACGTACAGAATCATGGGAAGTCGGTTTGACTTTGCGTTTTTTGAAAAACTTCAATTTTGATATGACCTACTATAATACAACTACCAAGAACCAGACATTCAATCCTCAATTGGGAGTATCCGGTTATTCTGCGTTGTATATCCAGACGGGTGCTGTGCGTAATCAGGGTATCGAACTGGCATTGGGATATGAAAATACTTGGAAAGATTTTACCTGGAGCAGCAACTATACGTTCTCTACCAATCAGAACAAGATTACGACTTTGGCAGACAATGCCATTAATCCTGTGACCAATGAGGTGATTTCTATTTCTACATTGAATATGGGTGGTTTGGGCTCTGCACGTTTCCTGTTGAAGGAAGGCGGTTCTATGGGAGATATCTATTCTAATATAGATATGAAGCGTGATGCCAATGGCAATGTGTATGTAGATCAGAATGGCAACGTGACTACCGAAAAGATTGAAAACTCGGATGAGTGGATCAAGCTGGGAAGCGTATTGCCGAAAGCCAATATGGCATGGCGCAATAACTTCTCCTGGAAGAACTTTAATGCGGGATTTATGATTTCAGCCCGTTTGGGAGGTGTGGTATTCTCACGTACACAAGCTGTTTTGGATGAATTCGGCGTATCAGAGGCTACGGCCGCGGCAAGAGACTTAGGATATGTGTCGGTGAATGGAGGAGACCGGGTAAGTCCGGAATCATGGTATAGTGCTATAGGTGGTGGTGACGCAGTGGCGCAGTATTACACCTATTCGGCAACAAACGTACGTTTGCAGGAAGCCTCTATCGGGTATACATTCCCTCGCAAGATGTTCAATAATGTATGTGACCTGACGATTTCGCTTGTAGGACGTAATTTGTGGATGATTTATAGTAAAGCTCCGTTCGATCCTGAAAGCGTAGCATCCACTGACAATTTCTATCAGGGTGTCGATTATTTCATGATGCCTTCTACCCGTAATTTCGGTTGTAGTGTAACTCTTAAATTTTAATGTTATGAGAAGAAGTATTATTAATAAAATAATAGTAGGAACACTGGTTTTTACCGGAGTATCTTGTACAGGTGATTATATGGACATTAACTCGAATCCTTATCAACCTGGAACTGATGATATGCAAGCCGACGACTATATGTTGGGGTCGGCAATGAACAACCTTTCCAGTTGCGTGGTATCTTCGGACGTAAATACGGCACAGTTCACCGACTGCTTGTTGGGTGGACCGATGGGCGGTTATTTCTCGGATACCAATACTGGATGGGGAAATACGATTGGGAACTTTAATGCTACGGATAATTGGACTAATGTATTCTTGAAGTCCGACAAACTCATTCCACAGTTATTTACTAACTTGACTTCGGTTCAAAATATATCCGAAAAGACTGAAAATCCTGTCCCTTTTGCCATTGCAAAGATTATTAAGGTAGCTGCCATGAGTCGCGTAACGGATACTTACGGCCCTATTCCTTATTCAAAAATAGGTCTGGACGGTGCTGTTACCACTCCTTATGATTCGCAGGAAGTTGTGTACAAGCAGTTCTTTACCGAATTGGATGAAGCAATTGCTACTTTGAATGATAATCCCGGAGCTGCCCTGGCTGCTACCGCCGACTATGTATATAGCGGAAACATCAACAAATGGATTTTATTTGCCAATTCATTGAGATTACGCCTCGCTATGCGTATTGTGTATGCTAACCAGACACTGGCTGAACAAGAAGCTCAGAAAGCTATACAGGGGGGAGTGATTGAGTCAAATAATGATAATGCCAAGTGGAGTTATTTCGGCTCGATTGTCAATCCGCTCTATACCGCAACCCGCTATAATTCAGCTACGGACCATGCTTGTCTCACCGGTGGTGATACACATGCGGCTGCCGACATCATCTGCTATATGAATGGATATAATGATCCTCGTCGTTCCAAATACTTCGTTCCGTCCGAATGGACTGGTTATGAATATGTAGGTGTTCGCCGGAGCATTAATCGTTCTACGCTGGGTGCGGATGCACATAAATATTCCGGTGTCAATGTAGGTCAGAGTGATCCTATTATGTGGATGAATGCTGCTGAAGTAGCTTTCTTGCGCGCTGAGGCTGTGGCTGTATTTGGTTTTACCGGTATGGGTGGTACTGCAAAGGATTTCTACGAAAGAGGTATCGAACTGTCGTTTGAACAATGGGGTGCCGGAAGTGCAGTTGATTATATAAACAATGCTACCAGTAAGCCCGGTATATATGACGATCCTTCCGGAGCCAACAGTTATGGCTCACAGTTGTCTACCATTACTGTGAAATGGAATGAAGGAGATACGCCGGATGTGAAACAAGAGCGTATCATTACCCAGAAATGGATTGCCAACTGGATGCTTGGAAACGAAGCATGGGCGGATTTCCGTCGTACAGGCTATCCTCGCTTGATTCCTGCGGATCCTGCTGGAAACAAGAGCGGTGGTGTAGTCGACAATGAATTAGGAGCGCGTCGTATGCCTTTCCCCACTGACGAATATGTCAGCAATAAGGCGAATGTGGAAGCTGCAGTGTCAAGCTACCTGAAAGGTGCGGACAATTATGCTACCCGTGTATGGTGGGATTGTAATTCCAAAATCAGATAACCCTATTTTATTCGATAAGTTATGAAAAATATAATAAAACCTATTACCGGTCTGTTCGTTTTGGCAAGCATTGTTTTGGCTTCCTGTACGGATGTGGAGAGCCTTTCCATCAACGAGTCTACTATAAAAGATCAGAACCCCGAAGCATCCGGCTGCATTTGCAGCATATGCAAAGTACCTGAACAACCTGACCGCCTATAAAGCTTCTGAGCATAAAGTAGTGTATGCCTATTTCGATAACAGTAATAAGGCGCCTTATAGTCCGGCGCAGCACATTACTAATATGTCGGACAGTATTGATGTTATTTCAATGATGTATCCCGAGTTAGCCGACTTCGAGAAAGCTGATATAGAAACTGTTCATCAGAAAGGAACGAAAGTTGTTTATACCATTAGTTATGATGCTATAAAGGCGGCTTATGATGATTTGGCTTCAGATGGAAGCGGTTCTATGGAAGCTTTTGATAGTTACCTGCAAAAGGAACTTACCACACAGCTTGCCTATTTGCCTAACTATGACGGACTGATTGCAGAGTTTTCCGGAAAAAATCCGGCATTCATGTCAGTAACTGATTTGGCAACTTATCAGACAACACAGAACATTTTTCTGAATGCAGTCAATACATGGAAAACAGCTAATGCAGATAAGTTTTTTGCATTCAAAGGAAAACCGCAGAATCTGATTGACAAAAACATCTTGAATAGTTGTAAGCACATCATTTTGGACAGTGGAAGTGCAACTACTGCTGCCGAGTTAAATCTGCTGGTGGACAATGCCTTAGAGGAGGGGGTTCCGAGTGACCGTTTTGTTATGGCTGTGTCTACGATTTCTTATGATACAACTGATAAGAAGACAGGATATTGGGATGGTACTCGTGCATTGGGCGAGGTAGCCTATTGGGCCACTGTAGAGGCTGTTGGATATGAGAAAGCCGGCATTGCCATCTATAATGTCCAGAATGACTATTACTCTACCAGTGGTGCTTGCACCTATGTGAAAGAAGCGATTGATATAATGAATCCAGCTCCCGTTAAATGATTACTATTATGAAACTTAAGAATATCTATTTTATCTCCTTGGCACTGATTTCCGGTATGTTCTCCGGTTGTGCCGATGATACGGAGAATTTTGACAACCAATTGTTCATGACCTCGAAGACTCCGACCACGTTTTTTGTAAAGGCAATTACTCAAAATGCCACAGGAGAATTTTCTATGTCTATTCCGAAACCCTCAGAACAGGATATCACCTTCACTATAAAAGCAGATGCAAGTTTGGTTTCCGTATATGAGGACACTTATTATGTCAGTGATATGGAGATGCTCCCGGAAGGTCACTACAGTTTCAGCGCAACGGAAGGAAAAATTGCAGCCGGTGCTTTGAAATCGACCCCAATCACAGTTTCTTTTACCGAACTCGGCAGCTTAGACCTCAATAAAACCTATGTATTGCCGGTTACGGTTGTTGATGCAAGTATCAATGTGCTGGGCTCGTCGAATACATCTTATTATGTATTCAAAGGTGCTGCGTTGATTAATAAAGTAGCGAATATTAATAAAAATAATGTATATGTAGACTGGGTAAATCCGAATGTTGTTCAAAATATGAAGACGATGACGGCTGAAGCTTTGATTCATCCGTATAGCTTTGATAACCAGTTGAATACTTTGATGGGTATCGAAGGACAATTCTTGTTCCGTTTCGGTGATTCGGGCGTACCTTCTAATCAATTGCAGATAGCAACAGGCAAGGGAAACTTTACGAATAGCTCAATGGTAGCTCCACTGAATGCATGGACACATGTTGCTGTAACTTACGATTCGGAAGCACAAACTATTAGGGTCTATTTCAATGGCAAACTTGTAGGTGATTTTACAGATGCTACGTATGGTCCGGTAAACTGGGGTATACCTCATTCTGATGAATCGGACGGTAAACCACGTTGTTTCTGGATTGGTTACTCTTATAATAACGAACGTTTTCTGGATGCCGACATCTCGGAAGTACGTATCTGGAACCGAGTGCTGACTCAAGATGAAATAAATGCCGAAAACCATTTCTATGCCGTAAGTGAAGATGCTCAAAATCTGGTAGCCTACTGGAAATTTGATGACGGAGCAGATATTATCAAAGATTACAGTAACAGCGGAAATGATGCTACAGCATCCGCTAAATTGACTTGGGTAGATGTAGAACTCCCTGCAAAAAAGTGATAACCCTTAATCTAATTAAAAGTGCTTATTATGAAACATTGTTATAAAATAAGAATCGCTGCATGGTCGTTGCTATTGTTCGGAGCTGTATTTACAGCTTGCGAAGACGACCTCACCATCTCAACAGGCAACGATAATATCTTTGAGACTGTTGACGGAACTTATGGTAGTGTGCGTTCGGCTGCCGGAGCAAAGCAACTGACCACTATTGCCATCAAGGACAATAAAGCCGGTGCCGGTCACTTGTTCTTTGAATTGAGTAAGAATGCAGAAACGGATGTACAGGTAACTTTCAAAATTGATGCAGATGCGTTGGCCGCTTATAATGCCGCCAATAGTACGAATTATCAGATGTACCCCACGGACAAGTTGTCCTTGGAGAATGGCGGTAAGGTGACGATTGCTGCCGGAAGTAAGAGATCTGAATCACTGGAGCTGGATATCAATCCTGGTGGAACAGTGGGCACCACTTATGCCGTTGCCATTTCGGCAACAGCCGGCAATGGTGTGGAGGTGTCTTCCAATACTCAGTCCTACATTTATTTGGTTGAGAATCTGGGGGTAACTCCTGATCCTGCTACGAAGGGTGATATTAAGAATCTGGTCTATGTAGAGGTGAACAATGAAAGTCCGTTGAATGCTGGTGAATATATGGTAGATGGTGTTCCTTTCTTTGATATCGTCAGTATTTTTGCAGCCAATATCAATCTGGATAGTGATGGCAGACCGTATATTTTCTGTAATGATCAGGTATCTTTTGTGTTGGCAAATGCCGACAAGATTATCCGTCCGTTGCAGCAAAAAGGTATCAAGGTTCACTTATCTATCTTGGGTAATCACGATGATGCCGGTATGCGTAGTTTGAATGAAAAAGGTGCTAAAGCCTTTGCAAAAGAGTTGAAAGCATATATCGACATTTATGGTCTGGACGGGTTTGACTTTGATGATGAATATTCTTCTTATGCTGAAGGTAACTATAAAGGTACTTCCGGTAGCGTAGTATCCAGCGAAAGCGAATGTACGCCGGAGAATTACAAGAAACTATTGGAAGAATGTCGTAAAATCATGCCAAAAGAAGAGGATGTAACATTCGGAATTTATTGGTATACTGCTGACGACCATCCGATGGGCAGCGGTTTGGAAAATTTGATTGACTACTCTGTATATGGTACTTATGGGGCATTCCGTGACTATTACGGTCAAGATATACCGAAAGAAATTCAGGCACCGTATGCCATTACATTAGTGAGTGAGGATGGTGGAAATCTGAATAAGATTAGTGTGAACGATACTCATCTGGATAATGTGGTGAATGGTGGTTATAAATACTTTGCATTCTACAATCTGGGTTCAAGCCGTATGTACGAATCCTATTTCGATAAGGTGGCTGCGAAGCTCTGGAACAAGAATGTATCGTGGACCGGTAATTATTACACCCGCACTGACCTGACTGCTAAAAAAGGTTCTGTACCCGGCTATGAATTCTATTTAGGAGAGTGGACAGTAACTCCGGGCACAGCATTGTATGTTTATCATGAAAATGATGTTCCTAAGTGGTGGGATTGGACAAATGCAGAAGCTTTCGATATCACTATTACCGAGGATGTTCAGGGAAAAAGTTACAAGGTTTATGGTTGGGACGGTAAGGATATTACCGGTACATATCCGTTCATTATGAACTATGATGACAGAGGAATAGCTCTTTGTCCTTCTCCTCAGGTCATCGGTACTGCTGATGGCACGATTTATGCCATGTCTCGTGCCACATATAGCGGTGCTGCCTGGGCTGCTATGGCAGCATCGGACGACGCTTTCGTTCTTGAAACATCTATGAGTGGCGGAGCTGTCTATATGTATGACTCGGGAAAACGCTATGGTTTCAGCCTGTTCACAAAGGACGGTGATACCTATAACGCAGTGGAAGAACTGAAGAATCCACATTCGAGCGGTATGTATACGCTGGTTAAGAAATAAAAGTAAAACAGTGGTAATTTTATATATGTCAGAACGAGCCTCATGCTGACACCAGGATGAGGCTCGCAATGATATAAGTAGTAGCTACTCTTCTCCTATACAATCAAACATATGAAACAACGCTTTATATATATAATTGTGTCCTTTTGGTTTTTGATAAGTTGCACTTCTCCTAAACAGACAGAAGTAACCTCGCCTGATGGTCATATTCGGCTTGCCCTCACTCTGGATGATAATGGTAGGATAGCTTATCAGGTAAATATTGGAGATACCTTGTTTATCAAGCCCTCCATGTTAGGTTTCACAGCCAAGGACGGAGTGAATCTTGCCGAAGGTTTCAAGGTCATAAACACCGACTTCACCACCCATGACGAAACCTGGACCCAACCTTGGGGAGAAAACAAAAACATCCGCAACCATTACAACGAAATGGCTGTCCACCTGTCCGATACGACAAATACCAAATTAACCCTGCGCTTCCGTATCTTCGATGACGGATTGGGATTTCGCTATGAATATGAAGTTCCCGGAGCTGACAGTATTCTGGTGACAGACGAACTGACTGCGTTCAATATAGCACAGGATGGCACCTCATGGTCCATACCTGCCAATTATGATACTTATGAGTTGTTATATCGTACACAGCCTGTCAGCCGGATAGACAATGCCAATACTCCCATGACTTTCAAAACCGGAGGTCTATATGCCAGCATCCATGAAGCTGCATTGACCGATTTTCCGGAGATGACCTTGAAGAATACGGGAAACTGCAATTTTAAATCCGAACTGGCTCCCTGGCCGGACGGTATAAAAGCCCGCTTCAACGGAGGAAGCTTTAAGACACCTTGGCGTACCATACAGATTGCCCCGAAAGCAGTCGGGCTTATCAACTCCGGTCTTATTCTGAATCTGAACGAACCTTGTGCGCTGGAAACTACCGACTGGATACGTCCGATGAAATATGTAGGTATCTGGTGGGGAATGCATCTGGGAGTGGAAAGTTGGGTGATAAATGATCGTCACGGTGCCACAACAGAGAACGCAAAGCGGTACATCGACTTTGCAGCGGCCAACAACATAGAAGCAGTGATGTATGAAGGCTGGAATGAAGGTTGGGAAAACTGGGGCGGTTCTCAGACGTTCGACTATACCCGTCCGTATGCCGATTTTGATATAGAGGAAATTGCCCGCTACGCCCGGGAAAAAGGAGTCGGGATTATCGGACACCATGAGACGGGAGGCAATATTATAAATTATGAGAAACAACTGGATAAGTCATATAAATGGTATGCTGATCTGGGCATTCATTCTGTGAAAACCGGTTATGCAGGCGGACTTCCCGACGGACACAATCATCACGGGCAGTATAATGTGCGTCATTATCGCAATGTTGTAGAAACCGCGGCTAAATATCACACCACCCTCGATGTGCACGAGCCCATCAAGGACACCGGAATTCGACGTACATACCCCAATATGATGACCCGTGAAGGTGCCCGTGGCATGGAATGGAATGCTTGGAGCGAAGGT
>ENA-OWRJ01002712-OWRJ01002712.1-human-gut-metagenome-genome-assembly--contig:-NODE-2712-length-14424-cov-3.565453_pt1 | contig 14424 bp, 12 predicted proteins | sample MGYA00248269_ERZ651897 | MGnify/ENA primary metagenome ERZ651897 (study PRJEB26924, sample SAMEA4378252) | human gut metagenome | biome: human gut; feature: human-associated habitat; material: faeces...
CCTTGCCGCCATGGCCCTAAACCTCAAGAGGATGGTAAATGCCATCTTTCGCTATTTCCAAATTTACTGTTCTGCTGAACCACTGTGGGTTTCAGCAGAATTTTTGCTTTTGTCAACAGATCCGTTATTGTACATTATCGCCGCTGCTGCGGCAGTCCTGTATTCGTGCCGCCCACTCCTGCAGCTTTACACGGTGTTTCAACTCTGCGCTTGTCATCCCCTTACCTCCAATATGACAGTAACGGAACGTTTTGCAACGTCCCGTTACTATTGTCTCATGCCTGTCCATGCGCGGAGTGGTTTGACGCTTACATTGCTGTAATAGTAGATTACACAAAACTTCGTTGCAACTATGTTTATGTTTCAGGGACTATGATTTTCATGTCAGGAGCCAAATCACACATTGTTTTGTGTATTCCATCTGGGATAGCAGAATTTGTAATCAAACAATTTATCTCATTCCAGTGGGCATACCTTGTTATACCACCGCTTTGAAACTTGTTGGAATCACAGAGGACTACAGTGTACTCACTATTTGCAATTGCTTGCCGCTTTTGTAGCATTTCTCCATAATCACCTGTTGTGGGTCCGTTATGGAATTTAATACCAGTAGTTCCCAGGAATGCGACAGCAAACCGAAACGATTGGAGCGTTTCATTTGCAATTGAACTTCTCAACATCATATTTCCCAAATCAGCATAAGAACCCACTGTATATAGCTTCGCGCAAGTTGTGTTTTTCTCATGTTGCCGCAATACAGCCGAAACAACAAGCAGAGATGGTGTGACAATCGTCAAATCATTTCGTTCAACAATTTTTTCGGCCAGTAGACTAATGGTAGTTCCTCCGTCCAAATAAATAAAAGAATTTTTAGGAATAAGAGAAAGCGCAAGATCGGCTATTAGATTTTTTTCTGCATATCTAGTATGTTTCTTGTTTTTGGCGTCTGAAACATCATCTATTACATGACTGGTAATAGTTGCTCCGCCATGGACGATTTCAACATAACCAATTCTTTCAAGATACTTTAAATCCGAACGAATGGTTTCACTTGTTACTTTAAAGTAGTTGGCTAAGTAACTGGTCGTTAAGTGCCCATTTGCATTTATGAGCTTTATCATTTCGTTTCGTCGCTTCTCTAACTTTGCATTCATAGTATTTCCCTACCATTAAAGTAATCTTCAATTTAATATAACCACGAATTTGTAAAAATGCAATAAGTAAAATGCAAATATAACCAAAAATTTAGAAAATTTTCTCTATATAAATCTGGCAAAGCCAAGAGCAAGGCGGTAATAATTTGGTTTTTGTGAATTTAATCAAAAAAACGGTGTTATTTTTGGCTAAAACAAAATATTTACAAAAGGTAAACAAAATTATATAATACAATCAAGCTCGGTGAAGTACAACCACATCCATTTTTTGAAAAGGGGTTTTTATCATGAGCAAGGTATTAATCATTGGCGCGGGCCGTGAAGGAAAAGGTTTTCTTGGAGAGACTTTTTTTGCAGATGGTTGGGATGTAAGTTTTTTGGACAAAAACCCCAAAGTTATTAGTAGTCTGCAAAGCGGTGCATATGAAGTAAAGCTATATGAACCTGAAGGTGTCAGAATTAACACTGTAACAGGATATCATGCTTATTTGGCAGACGAAAACTATTGCTGCATGGAAGATGCTTTGGAAGCCAGCATTTTCGCGATAGCGACATATCCTGAAGATATTCCGGATGTTGCAAATTATTTAGGGAAAATAATTGAAGAAAGGGCTAAGGTTTGTCCGCAGAATAAGCTGTCTATTTTGGCTTGCACAAATAAGAATCACTATATAGATGATGTCTGTTCTTGTTTCAGACAGGCTCTTCAGACAGAAGAGGCAAGAGCCTGGTTCGATTCAAATGCGGTTGTTCGTGATTGTATCGTGCGCAGGTCAACCAATGCCGAGTCAAGCCATGCACTTTCTTTGGTATCTACCGTGTGCATGACTTTACTGGTCCAGCAGCCTATTTTCGCAGATATCTCTGATTTGAGATGGGTCGAACTTTGTGATGATATTGAAAATCTAAAAGAGATTAAACTCTATACATACAATGGACCTCATGCAACCTGTGCATATTGCGGGTACCAAAAGGGGTATAGTACGATTCTGCAAGCTTCGGCCGACCCGGAAATTGCAAATCTGATGCACCAAGTCCTGGTCGAAGCGATTCCTGCGCTGTCCAAGGAATTTGGAGTGGCAGAAGATAAAATTTGGGATTTCTGCACTTTCCCAAAAATGAAAGAGGAAATGGATGATGCTATTTCCCGTGTTGCCTATGACCCGATTCGGAAGCTTGGACGCTATGATCGCTTGATAGGGAATGCCGAATTTTGCATGAAATATGGAATTATTCCAGAAGCTTTAACTACGGCTGCCGCATGTGCGCTAGCATATGATGAGCCTAATGATCCCAACGCACAGAAATTGCAAGCTTTGATCAAAGAAAAAGGTATTGACTTTGCTGCAGAACAAATTTGTGGCCTTCCTTCAAACGGAAAGACAATGTCAATGGTGATTTCCAAGTATAAGAATCTCAAAGGAAAAAGCATGTAACTTGTTGGATCTTTGGTTTACTGTCCTCTGTTTTTACATTTGTTTGCATTTGTGAAACCTTTCTCAGGATTGCAATTATTAACAGAGGGTTTAGTTCCCATTTAGCGATCCAACTCAAAATTTAAAAGGATTTGCTTATGAAAAAATTTGACCTAGTGAGTTTTGGCGATACAGTTGTTGATTTTACACCTGCGGGAAAAACAAATAAGGGAACCAATTTATATGAAAGAAATCCGGGCGGGTCTACCAGTAATGTAGCATGTGGCGTGTCCCGGCTTGGGAAAAAAGTTGCTGTTATGTCAGCGGTTGGCGATGATGTGATAGGGCATTACTTATCCCAAATACTCGTAGAAAACAATATTGATGTGTCATCCCTGGTATTTACACCGAATTATTCAACATTTCTAGCTTTTGTGGATATAGACGAAACTGGAAATCGTACGTTTTATTCTTTATCTAACGGTGTAAACGATGCCTCACTGCGTGGTTTTACGCTGAATGATGTCGATAAGCAAATGCTGCTTGAAACAAGAATTTTTCATACTTCTGGATGCACATTTGTATATGATACGACCCGCGCTGTCACTCAATATGCAATGCAAGTTGTGAAGGAAGCCGGAGGAATAATTTCTTTTGATTTGAATTGGAGACCATTCTTGTTTGACAAAAAGTTTGCTGAAGAATTCATTATTCCGTATCTTTGCAAGATTGATATTCTAAAGCTCTCCGATAGTGATCTGGAGTTTTTGGTTGGTTCAACAGATATAAAAGATGGCTGCCAGAAACTCCATCAACTTGGTGTTCGTTTTGTTGCAGTTACACTGGGGTCAAACGGTAGCTATTATAGTTATTCCGGCGGCGCTGCTTTTCAAGATACATATGATACAACTGTTATTGACACCACAGGTTCAGGCGATACTTTTATGGCAGCGATCCTTGCTGGCATATTAAGTACAGAAAAAGATATTGACGAGATTCCCAACGAACAAATGTATGATATTGTCGATTTTGCAAACGCTGCGGGAGCGCTTTGTGCTACACAGACAGGGTCGATGATGTCAATGCCTTATGAAAATGAAATTAACGAATGCAGAAAAACCGTGCAGAAACTGAAAGTGAAGAGGATGTAAAATGAATAATTTTGATTTATATCTCAATACGCATGTCTTTTTCGGACGCGAGGCTGCCAGTAATATTCCGCAAAACATCAACTGCTATGGGAATCGTGTGCTCATGGTGTATGGTGGAGGAAGTATTTTTAAAAATGGTGTCTATGAAGAGGTAACAACTATACTCCAAAATGGTGGGATCGAATATATTGAACTTGGTGGTATTGATCCGAATCCCCGTATCGCTTCTGTTCGAGAAGGTGCAAAGATTTGCAAAGAAAATAATATAGATGTTGTTCTTGCGGTTGGTGGAGGAAGCACAGTAGACTGTGCGAAAGCAATTGCTGCAGCTGCCTGTTATTCTGGTGATGCTTGGGATCTTGTTCTTGATAAGAGTAAGGTTACGAAAGCTCTCCCCATTTTCGTTGTGTTGACAGTTGCAGCAACTGGTTCCGAAATGGACTGCGGAGCAGTAATTTCTAATCCAGAGACGAAAGACAAATATGATTTTGACAGCCCCTGGATGAGGCCCAGCTGTGCTTTCATGGATCCAACACACACGTTTACAGTGCCAAAAAAGCAAACCGCAGCCGGTACGGTTGATATCATGTCTCATGTGCTCGAAGCTTATTTCAGCCGCGCGCAGGGATTTATGCAGGATCGAATTGCAGAAGCGTTGTTGAAAACTTGTATTGTGAATGGGAATATTGCTCTGGATAATCCTACTGATTATGATGCAAGGGCGAATTTGATGTGGGCATCCAGTTGGGCAATCAATGGATTAACATCTTGCGGAAAAGGGCAAGCGTGGTCTGTACACCAGATAGAACATATGTTGAGTGGTTATTATGATATTACTCATGGGGTAGGTCTTGCTATTCTCACTCCCGTCTGGATGGAATATGTCCTGGATGAGAGCAGTGTAGATAAATTTGCAGAATACGCTAAAAATGTATGGGATGTCGATGATAACGATAAATGGAATGCGGCAAGAGAAGGTATACGAAAAACGCGCGAATGCTTCACCTCATGGGGAATGCCAACAAAGCTGAGTGAATTGGATATTGATGACCGGTACTTTAGGGATATGGCACAAAAAGCGGCTGTTCGCGGGCTTGATTCAGCATACAAGCCTCTATTTGAGAGAGATATTGTTAATATCCTCAAGCGTAGTTTGTGAATTAACGGAGGTATAGCATGAAATTATCTTACCATCAAGTGTGTACTCTGGATAAGACGAATTTGCTTCAAGATGTTCTCCTGGCAGAAAAGTATGGTTTTTGCTATATGGAACTAATTGCAGTAAAACTGCATGAGTACTTGGAAAATCACAGCGAGGAAGATTTGTGTAAGTTGTTTTCTGAGCATAAAATCAAAGTTCAGGCAATCAATGGTTTTGAAATTTACGAAGGGTTTATGTGCGAAAATGACGATCTTCAGAAAAGAGAGGCATTACTAAAAGAGGTTGAGTTTAACTGTAGGATTGGCCAAAAAATTGGGGCTAAAGCCCTTGTGATCAATATGCCTAAAAATTCTTTTGAAAGTGGCAAACCATACGAAAAAGAACCAGAACAAATCTTAATTGATTCCACTGCAATCTTGAATTGCTTGTGTGAACTCGCACAAAAATATGGCATTGGTATCGGTGTCGAAGTGATTGGTTCTAAGCGCAGTTCAATCAGAACGGTCCGGCAAGTAAACTCGCTCTTTAAAACTGTTAATTATCCCAATCTCGGATATGTTCTTGATCCGTATAATCTTTTTACATATGATAAAACACTTACATTCGATTCTATTTTAGAGGCAGATCCGACAAGGATTTTCGCGGCTCACATTAATCAATCGGAAGAAGATTTGCCCATTCACTTGTTATGCAAAGAGAATCGTTCTCTTTGCGATCGCGGTGTAATGAACATCGATCGCTATATGAAAAATCTGCAAACGATTGGTTATGATGGTCCTGTTTCCATTGAGGTATTTCCGAAGGATTACTGGGAAGATGATGCGGAATGGATTGTCAGTGAATGTTACAAAACAACAAAAGCATTTATGGAAAAGAATGGTTTTATTGATACTGTATGTTGAAAGGAGGTGAATTGTATGAGAGTGGGTATTATTGGTTCGGGTAATATTGCGAGTCAAATGGCGGCAACCATAAATCAGGTTGATGGCGTTGAACTCTATGCAGTGGCATCCAGAACAGAGCCTAAAGCCAAAGATTTTGCCGAAAAGTTTGGCGCATCTTGTTATTATGGCAATTATGAAGATCTTGCCAATGATAAGAATGTAGATTTGGTTTATATTGCAACCCCCCATGCTACGCACTACGAGAATACTATGTTATGTCTGAGACACGGCAAAGCCGTTCTTTGCGAAAAACCTTTTACACTAAACTATTCCCAAGCTGAATCATTAATTCAACATGCAGAAGAAAACAAAATCTTTTTAAGTGAGGCGATGTGGGTTCGTTTTCAGCCTTTTGCCAAAAAAATTCCGGAGCTGATAGCAGAAGGCGTAATTGGAGAGCCTAGATTAGTCATCGTTAATAAGGGAGAAATTAACAATATTGGCCCTTCTGATGTTGACCCGCGACTTGGCGGAAGTGCTTTGCTTGGCAATGGAGTATACTCTTTAACTGCGGCTTCCTTGGCCTTGGGAACAGATGTTGTAAAAACAGACGCTTCTGGAATATTTATGGAGAACGGAACTGACGGTGCAGTTTCATTCAATCTTATTTTTGGAAACAACACGATGGCTCATCTTTCAGCGAGTCTAATTGCGAACGAACATAATGCCTGGTATGTTTGTGGCAGCGAGGGCATCATGGAAATACGCGGCGTAAGCAGACTATTGACCATAGACATTTATAATAACAAACGTGAACTTGTAAAGCACTATGATGCTCCTAAAATGATCTCGGGCTATGAATATGAGCTCTTGGCTTGTAAAAAGGCACTGGAAAGTGACGCATTAGAGTGCAGTGAGATGCCACATAGTGAGACCCTGAGGATTATGAAGCTACTTGATGAATTGCGCGGGAAGGCTGGCATTGTGTTCTCTGGTGAAGACGCATAAAAAATACGTTTTTCCATTGCTCCAAATCATTTTAGAAAAGAGGATAATCCAGAAATAATTATTGGCAACCAAGTTCCCCAAAACAAAAAAATAGAAAGGACAAAAGTTGAAATGAAAAAGATTATTGCTTTGTTTCTTTGTTTAGCGATGGTTGTAGGAGTTTGCACTTCTTGCGGCACTACGCCTCCTTCTAACGGCGGAAATAATCAGGTTTCTGATAGCTCTGGCGCCGGTAATGATGAGGAACCAATCCGTGCAGTTTATATTTCCACTATTTTGAGCATGGATTATTTCTCCTATATTGCCGCATCTGCCGCAAAAGCAGCTGACGAAAACGGAATTGAGCTGGTTGTGTGGAACGCTAACGGCGACAACGGAAAGGCCAGCGAATTTATCGACATGGCTGTAGACCAGGGCTTTGATGCAATTATTTGTACTGATCCTTTTGGAGCTTGTGCTTCTGCCATGAAGAACGCAAAGGGCAAGGTGAAGGCTTTGATTGGATTCGATGCAGTTACTTTCCCCGAATATTGTAACGCAAGTATTTCCAGTGATAACGATAAGCTCGGCCGGCAGTGTGCGGAGCAAGCGATCGCATACATCAAGGAACAAGGTCTTGAGCATGTAAATTTAGTGGTTTCCTATAGTAATGTTTCTGCTTCTGCTACCGCCAGAAGAAATGGTGCTGTTGCCGCTTTTGAGGATGCCGGTATTGACTTTACTCTTACTGAAGCTTCTACCTCCGTCGATAACTCTCTTGAAGACTTCGTTGCACTGTGGGACGACACTCTGATTCGTAAGGCAGAAGGCGAAATTGATATTGTTATCGCCGTCGATGCTTATAATACACTTGCTACGCTTCATGCCGCCACTTCTGCTGGGCGCGATGACTTTAAGGTGTTTGGTATTGATGATGAGCCTGATCAGTTGGCCGCATTGAAGGAAGAAGATCCTATGTTACTGTCAACCATCGTGCAGGATCCTTTTGAGATTGGCAGACTGTGTATTTCCTCCATGATTGATGCTATTAATGGTACCGATAACGGAGTTATTGGTATTGAGGGTCAGGTTGTGACACCGGATACTGTTGACCAGCTGATTAATGATCGTGCTACCTTTAAGGAAGAGACCGCAAAGTATACACAAGGCTGGGGTTAATTTAGTCGTTTAAAACATGGCGGTTGCCTGATTTTAAATGTATTCAATACAAATCCGGCAACCGCCTTTTATTTTGACCAAAGTTAGGGGTGATACAATGGAAACGACGTATCTGGAACTCATAAATGTCAGCAAATCTTTCCCCGGAGCTCGTGTTTTGACTGATATTAATATTTCGGTTACAGCAGGACAAGTTGTTTCTATTGTCGGCGAAAATGGAGCCGGCAAAAGCACGCTTGGGAATATTATTTCTGGCAGTTTGAAGCCGGACTCTGGAACCATTCGATTTTTAGGGGAAGATTATACACACTTAACGATTGAAAAGGCGAAAGAGTTGGGCATCTCTATGGTGCATCAGGAACTCATGGTTCTGCCCAAAATGACGGCTTCGGCCAATATATTTGTTGGCAACGAGTTACATAACGGCACATTTTTGAAAACGAAAGATATGGATGAACGTGCCGCAGAATTAATGGCTATGGTCGGGTTGAATATGCCGGCAGACACTTTGGTAAGTGATATAGATATCGCTGGTCGGCAGATGCTTGAAATTGCTCGGGCCATCAATCTTAAATCAAAGATCATAATTCTCGACGAGCCCACATCTTCATTGTCTGATACGGAAACAGAAAAGCTTTTTAATGTGGTAAATGAATTGAAACGCGAAGGCGTTTCGTTTATATTTGTTTCTCATCGTTTAAACGAAGTATTAACTATATCAGATGTAATTTATGTTTTAAAAGATGGAGAATTAGTTACAAAGTTAGATCCTAAAACATCTACAGAAGATGACATTGTTCGAAATATGGTAGGTCGTAATTATGACGACTATTATAATAGAAAACGAACTTATTTTGGAGAAGAAGTTTTTTCAGTAGAGCACCTTTCTGGTACAGAAAGTTATCAACTTGCTAGAAATGCTTATACCCCTCAAGATATTACATTTTCTCTACATGAAGGCGAAGTTCTAGGAATTGCAGGGTTGGTAGGTGCAGGAAGAACGGAACTAATAAGACTCATTTTCGGTGAGGATAAGAAGACGCCGGAAAGTAAGATCTATTTAAACCGTGAATTAATTCATATTGATTGCTGCAAAGATGCTATCGATAAAGGAATGGCCTGGGTTACAGAAGATAGAAAAACAGAAGGATTGATTCTCCCCTTTTCCATCAAAGAAAATGTAGTTCTACCTTCATTAAATTCTCTAGTGCAGTTTATTTTTGTCGATAAGCAAAAAGAAGATGCACTTCCTCAAGAATATGTCGAAAAACTGAATATCAAGGCAACCGGAGTCGATCAAGATGTTAGACATCTTTCTGGTGGTAATCAACAAAAGGTAGTTTTGGCTAAGTGGTTAGCAAAAAACCCAAAAGTACTATTTTTGGATGAACCAACGAGAGGTATCGACATTGGTGCCAAAGCCGAAGTATATAAACTAATAAACGAACTTACGAGTGAAGGTATGGCTGTTGTGGTTATATCTTCAGAGTTGCCTGAAGTTATAGGTATTAGTGATCGTATTTTGGTAATGCACGATGGCAAAATTGCTGGGGAATTACAACGCCGTGATTTTTCGGAAGAAAATGTGATGAAACTTGCTACAGGAGGGAAAATATCTGTATGAACGTAAGACTGAAGGATCCACGCACAAAACGTCTGCTTGAGCAGTTTAGTATCATTATTATGATTTTCCTTTTGGGGGTTTTATTTTCTGTTATTAATACTCGTTTTATGTCAGTGTCTAATTTGACAAACATAATTCGCCAAGCCTCTATCATGATTGTGGTAGCTTGCGGTTCAACCTTCGTGATGATTGGGGGTAATATTGACATTGCTGTTGGCGCTGTCGGTTGTTTAACTTCCATTGTTACTGCGTTGATGATGAAATCTGGGGTGTCAATGTTTGTTGCAATTCCGGTAGCATTGGTATTAAGTTCTTTCCTTGGAATGTGCAGCGGTATGCTTGTAACAAAGTATACGATCCCTCCGATGATTGCAACTCTTGCGATGATGAATCTTTGTACAGGTGTGGCAAATCTGCTGACAAGCGGCACGGCAGTCTATGGTCTGCCGGAAAATTTTGATCTTTGGGGTCGCGGATATATTGGCCCAATTCCGATGCAAGTTGTCGTTATGGTCATTGTTGCAGTTATTTGTCACCTCTTGTTAAGCAGAACACCTTTTGGTCGACATGTTTATGCAATAGGCGGAAATCCAAGAGTTGCACAACTTTCTGGTATCAAAGTGGATAGAGATGTTCGCCTTCACTATATTATTGGTGGTTTATGTTCTGCGTTAGCTGGAATCATGATGTGTAGCCGAATGGGTTCGGCACAACCTACAATGGGCACTCAATGGTCTATGGATAATATTACTGCAATAGTAATTGGCGGAAACTCTTTCCGTGGTGGAAGTGGTAGTATTATCAATAGCGTGCTTGGCGTCCTCCTGTTGACAATGATTACCAATGGTCTGAATATTATTGGCGTTAATGTTTTTTGGCAGCTTGTTGTCACATCTGTCATCTTAATTATCACTATCGTGATGAATGCTAGACGTACATAAGAGGATATTACTATGATTAAACACGGACTCTTGAATGCAAACGCAAAATTTTTGCTGGCTCGTATGGGGCACAGAGATCTTTTGGGAGTTACTGATGCCGGATATAATACGCCTATTGGTGCCGAAGTTGTAGACTTAGCTGTGCTTCCCAATATCCCTACTATGGAACAAGTTTTAAACGGAATCAAAGAGGAAGTTGCAATAGAGAAAGTCTATCTGGCTTGCGAAATTAAAGAATGGGCTCCTGATCTGTTGGAAGTGTATAACAAAATATTTGAAGGTATTCCAATTTCTTTCCTTCCTCACACACCAGAATTCGACAATATGATGTGTAACACAAAAGGTATTATTCGCACCGGGCAATACTGGAAACACGCACCTAATTGTATTTTGCAAATTGGTTGTACTTACGATTAAAATTCTTGCCTTCGTTTTACCCATTAGGTACAAAGGAATTTTATTATGAAAAATCTTGCTGAGGGTACCATTACAAATATTCAAAGGTATTCAGTTCATGATGGACCTGGAATTCGAACGATCGTTTTTTTCAAAGGATGTCCTTTAAGGTGTAAATGGTGCCAGAATCCAGAAACGAACACAGTAACACCATCACTTGTTTTCTTTAAAGATAAATGTTTGGGTTGCAGAACATGTTTAGGAATTTGCCCCACAGGTGCGGTTTATCTGAAAGATGATCAGCTTGCCTATTCACGTTCTTTGTGTGTAAGTTGTGGTGCCTGCGCAGATAGGTGCCCCTCTTTAGCACGCGAGATTGTTGGACGCGTCGAAACTGTTGAAAGTATTTTTAAAACAATCTTGCGCGATAAAATCTTTTTTGATATGTCTGGCGGGGGAATTACTCTAAGTGGTGGCGAACCTCTTATGCAGCCAGCCTTTGCACGCGACCTTTTGCAGAAGTCAAAGTCCCACGGGATTCATACAGCTATTGAAACCTGCGGGTATGCAGAGTGGGGAGCATTCGAAATGGTGGAATGTTATACCGATTTATTTCTGTATGATGTGAAGGTCGTCGATGCGGACAGTCATCATCATTATACAGGTGTAAGGAATGAGAAAATTCTGAACAACCTCATGCGTTTAGCTGAGAAAAGGGCAAACATTGTTTTGCGTGTGCCGTTTATTCCGGGTGTGAATTCCTCTACGGAAAATCTTGAATCTCTTTCAAAAATTGCAAAAGAATGTAATGCGCTAGAGATCCACCTACTTCCATTTCACCAAGCAGGGCAACTTAAATGGGAATCATTGGGGGAAAGTTACTCTTTTGCATCTCAGAAACTTCCTAGCGAAGAGGAAATAAACGCTGCAGCTCAAATACTGAAAAAAAACGGGCACACAGTGTGTATTGGAGGTAGCGGAGTCTACAAAAAATAAAAGTAAAGAGGTGTTTAATTTGAGATTACGCGAAAAACTAAAAACCAGATTGTACGAAAAAGACTTTGTCACAAAAAAGGCGTGGTGGGGTGAAGGAGAAACAATTCTCACTAATGAGACAATTAAAGCGAAACCCATTATTGTTCGTAAAGCATTGGCAATAGAACATGTGATGAAAAATATGCCGATAGAATTAATGGAGTATGAATTAATTGTCGGTAACCCTACTATGTCTTCTATCGGATTCGGCAAGATTTTCCCGGAATTTGCACTTCCGGAAGAGGAGGAAGAAGCTAAAAAATACGGTTTTTCTTCCATGTCTACTTTTGGTCACGTACCTATCAGGTATGATCGTGTAGTTGAGCAAGGACTATCCGGAGTGAGAAAAGATGTTCTTTATTATCAAAAGCAAATGAGAGAGACAGACTTTTCTCAAGAAAAAGAGGATTTTTATCAATCTCTGTTAATTTGTCTGGATGCTATTAAACTTTTAGCTGATCGTTATGTGTGTTTGCTAGAAGACGCTGCACATTTGGAGTCAGATACCCAAAGAAAAGAAGAACTTCTCGAAATGGCTAAGGTGTGTAGAAACGTTCCGGAAAATCCAGCACGTAGTTTTCACGAGGCTCTGCAATCTACATACTTCATTTATACTGTTTTCCAAAGTTGTGCAGAGTGGATTCCAATCGGTCGTCCTGATCAGTATCTTTATCCGTATTACGAAAAGGATATTAACGAAGGTACACTTACCAAGGAAAAGGCTGAAGATCTCGTTGCAAGTTGGTTGGTCAAATTTAACGAGCGTGTTCACTTGTATCCGGAACAATGGGAAGCCCATCATCGTTGTATCGAGGATGACCAGTATAATGGTTTAATTCCGGGCATGCCACGAGGATGGGGGAATGAAGAAGACTTTTTCTACGGCACATCTTCTAACAACTGGCTGACTAATATGATTCTAGGCGGCGTAAAGCCAGATGGTACGGATGGAACCAACGAGTTAACTTATATCCTTTTTTATGAATGCGCTTACCTTGAAGTAGTGACGCCAGTGGTTTCTATTCGTGCCGGAAAAGATGCCCCCGACAAGTTGCTAAGAATGTATGCCGATATCGTACGTAGTGGTCTTTCAGAACCAGCAATATATAACGATGAAGCTTTTGTTGATGGCTTGATCAAACTTGGTATTTCTCCGGAAGATGCTAGAGATTACTCCAATGATGGTTGCTGGGAAGTTGTTATTCCTGGCAGAACCAATTTGCGTTTCTCTCATATCTATATTCTGCAACTTATGGAGTATCTTTTCCAAGACGGAAATAGTTTGATTAGAAACCGAAAAGAGTGCAACGATGTTCCGGATTTAGACAGCTACGAAACATATGACGACTTTTTCAACGCACTTTTAAACCTTTTGCGACGTGAAGTCGAACAAGATGTTCAGCTCCGCATTCATAGTATTGGACATAGAGCCAAGATTGCGCCAGACCCGTTGATGTCTCTTTTCACCGATGACTGTATCAAGCTCGGAAAAGAATACTCAATTGGTGGAGCAAGATATAGCATTCATGGTTTACTGCTTACCGGTGTATCCAACACAGTCGATTCACTTGCTTCCATTAAAAAGTTAGTGTTCGAAGAAGGCAAATACACCTTGAGGGAATTTGCTGAGGCAATGCGAACAAATTATGCAGGCAAAGAAATCATGCGTCAAGAGGTTCTGAACCGTGTTCCTAAGTTCGGTAACGATCATCCCTACGTCGATAACATAGCTAGCGAACTTTTGGGAAAATATTCCGATATCATTGACGAGGTATCCAATAAGTACAAATCCGAAAAGCAATATCTTGTTGCTGGTATTGGCACATTCCAGTTTGCTCTAAAGTTTGGAAATATGATAGGCGCTTCGGCAGATGGAAGACTTGCACAAGAAACCCTAGCATCAAATTATTCTCCCTTCCACGGTGTTGATGTTAGTGGACCAACAGCATCTATTCGCTCAATAACCACCCCAAATCTTCTTCCTTATGTAATGGGAGCTCCTTTGGATTTGGAAATCAACCCGAATGAAATTATCGGGGAAGAGGGCCTTAATCGAATGGTTGGATTGATTAAGGCATTTAAAGAATTGGGTGGATTAATGCTTACTTTGACTGGTGTCAGCAAAGAAAAGTTATTGGATGCACAGAAAAACCCCGAAAAGTATAGAAGCTTGCGGGTACGCTTAGGCGGTTTCTCGGCATACTTTACGATGTTGACAAAAGAAATGCAAGACAGCATTATTCAACGAACTTCGCATACATTTTAAATTATCTTCTGAATTAATTTCTTTTCATCCTGTCTCCTTTTAAACATTTAAATAGAAGAAGAGAACGACCGTTTGGTCGTTCTCTTCTTCTAACCTTTTAACTCTCGTTTATATTTGTAAAACGTATTCCGTGATAACCCAGCCAGCGGTCCCGTCAAGATTTATGCGCAAATTTATTTGCAGGCTCCAGCAGACCTGAGGTCAGCCGGCAATAGAGGCGTCGTACAGAG
>ENA-OWRJ01002723-OWRJ01002723.1-human-gut-metagenome-genome-assembly--contig:-NODE-2723-length-14375-cov-4.813059_pt1 | contig 14375 bp, 16 predicted proteins | sample MGYA00248269_ERZ651897 | MGnify/ENA primary metagenome ERZ651897 (study PRJEB26924, sample SAMEA4378252) | human gut metagenome | biome: human gut; feature: human-associated habitat; material: faeces...
TCTCACGTTCTGTTCCCTGGAGCTGTTCATGTTCCCATCCGGATAATTGTTTTGCCGCATTTTGAAGTTCTTCATAAATAGATTCCGAAATGGAGATTGTTATCTCTCGTTTATTGTCCCGATCCATGTTGTTACCTGCTTTCTAATATCATTGACACTTACTCAACCTTTTTCTTCTCTTTGGCTGCGTCTTTCTTTTTAAATAAATACGCATATTCACCATTTTTCCCATCCCTGAACATCCTTGCCACATCCTCTGTGCTCTTTCCAAATAAAGCCCAAATGAGTTGATCAGAAGTTACAGGATTCTCTTCATCAAAGACAATGTTATACATACACCTCACCCCGGCTCGTTTTATTTTCCTGCTGATCAATTCGTTCTGATGTAGACTGTGCAAAAATAAGTGCCTGTTGAACAGCAACAACATATCTTTGATTTTCTTCTGTCAATTCACTAAATTTAGAAATAAAATCCTTTTCCTTTTCCATGTGAGTATCCCTCCTTTCTTTTCGCTCTCTATGTAAGCATATTAGCATAACTATGTAAGTGTGTCAACACTCATTTTTGTATTTTCCACTTGCAATGTAAGTATTCATATGGTATGGTAATTAATACAAGAAAGGAGTTCACACAAATGTCTATAAATGAACGTATTAAGCAATTACGACAAACATTAAATTTATCTCAAGCAAAATTTGCAAAAGCAATTTCTATATCAAACGGTTATATAGCCGGTATCGAACTTGGCAAACGCAATGTTAATGATAGAATTATCAAACTAATCTGTATAACTTTTAATGTAAATGAACAATGGTTAAAAGCTGGCGAAGGAGATATGTTTAAAAAACAGCCAAATCAATTATCCACACTTGCTTCATCTCTCTTTGAAGAATTAAAGCCTGAATATCAAGAATATATTCTCAAACAAATTGATCAGTTACTAGATATTCAACATAATGAAAAAAGTAAATAGATATCTCTTCTTAGTTCTATTCGAGCTACACATTATAAATTCACAAGAGGTATACTACGAACCAATGCGATAGAAATCCACCAAAGAGCAATTACTCAAATAGAAATTCAAACAAAAAGGGCAAATAGATGCCCTTTTTATTTTCTTAAATTCATGCAATCATATTTTCAACTTCGACATCTGAAATATATTTTTCTCTCGCTTATATATTTAATCGTTATGTTTGAAACAATTATACGTCACTTTTGTTTCATCGTCAACACTTTTGTTATGTTTGTGTCGTTTTGATTTACAAAACAAATATTGTATGATAACATATTGTTAAAATACGGAGGAAATAACAATGCAAGAAATAAATGAACGTTTTATACAACTTAGAAAAAAACTTAATATGAGTCAAGAAGAAATCGGAAACGTCATTGGCACAAAACGTTCCGGTGTTAGTAATATTGAAAACGGAATCCGAAATGTAACAGAAAAACACATTAAATTGCTTTGTTACGGTCCTATCAATGGACAATATATAAACGAAAATTGGCTACGCACCGGCGAAGGCGGGGATGAAAATATGTTTTTAAAGCCACAAAAAAACGAGCTTGTTTCCAGAGCAGCCGCTTTACTTGGAGAAAAAGACCCTGTCTTTGAAGCCTTTGTGGAAACATACAGCAGCTTAACTCCGGCAAATCGAAAAGTCCTTTTAGACTTCAGCCTAAAACTTCTAAATGCTTTGAACGATGCAACAAATGAATAGTTTTATACAAAAAAATGTGGAGATGATCAAATCGATCATTTCCACATTTTTTTATTACGCTTCTCTCGTCTTATCCGGATAAGACACTGCAAATGAATATACTGCAATAATATAATCGATATCATAACTGCTTTGCACTAACAAAAAAATAAGTTCCTTGTACTCTTCCATTGTCATACGCATTCCCCCATTTTTCTTTTGTTGAATACTACATTTTAAATTACCTACTCCTGACGTTTTCATTGTACTATGACATCCTGCAATTTAAAATACTATCCATAACGATTTCCACATATGTGGACAGAAACTTCATTTATAATCTGATTCATACAAATCAGAGATCCGGACATCCAATGCTTTAGCAATTTTTTCCATCTGGAATATCGTCGGATATCGAATTTCATTTTCATAGTTACTTAGCGCCGCACGGCTAATTTCGCACCTTTGCGCCAATTCTGACAATGTAATTTCTTTCTCTGTTCTCACGTTCCATATCTTAATAAGCATAGCAAGATTATACAATAAGTATTGCCAGTATTTTACTGGTAAATTTTTCCATTTTCTTATTATTTTGTCACTTTTATCAAATGACAACTACAATCTGTTTATTCTGCCATATTGTACGTTTTTCAAACATATGCTAGAATCTACCCAATCAAATACTACAAAGGAGATTCGATTATGCAATTTTTAAACGTAGCTGCTTATGCAAGATATTCAACCGAAAATCAGGACGAAAATTCTATCGAAACACAGTTTGACAATATCGCCCAGTACTGCCAGACACATCAGTACAATATCGTTGCCCATTACTTCGACAAAGCAAAATCCGGTACTAATATTGAACGCGCTGATTTTCAGGAAATGATCTCCGCTGCAAGAGCAGGAAAATTCTCTGCTATCGTCATTTACGATATTACCCGTGGCTCACGAGATGTCGCAGACTGGTTTACTTTCCGGAAACAAATGATGCAGGCAGGCGTCCAGATCATATCCACTCATGACAATATTGGCGATCTTCTTAATCCAAACGACTTTTTAACTGAATTAATTGGCGTAGGGATAGGACAGCACCATGTTCTGACCTCACGTTTAAAATCCATTGACGGCACAACTATGAAAGCTCATGAAGCAATATTCCTAGGTGGATGTCCGCCACTCGGATATGATGTCAAAGACGGAAAGTACATCATCAACGAATCAGAAGCCAAAATCGTCCGCAAAATCTTCTCTATGTATGCTTCCGGAGAATCTTATAGTAATATCATCGACAGTTTAAATGGAGCTATTGGTAAAAAAGGACGTCCTATCGGCAAAAATTCTTTAAGCTCCATCCTCCGCAATGACAGGTACATAGGAATCTACACCTGGAACCGACGCAAAATAAAAATAATGGGAAAATGGGCAGGCGGCGTGCCTAATGAACGAATCGTCCAGATCAAAGACGCTATACCACGTATTATCGATCAGCCGACCTGGGACAGAGTCCAAATCAGATTAAAAAGCAAAACAAATTCTTCTTCCAAAGCAGCACGTTCTTATCTTCTGACCGGAAAAATAGTATGTACAGAATGCGGTTCACGTTACTGCGGCAGAACATCTGTGAACCAAAGAGGTTATCAAAACCCTTACTATGTCTGCGGAAACAAAACGAGAACCAGACAATGCCATTCCAAAAATATAAAATGTGAAGATCTTGATAATTTCTGCCGAAATGCAGTCAGGGAATATATCTTGAACTATGATTTATCTGAAACCGCACAGCGTATCGTAACCGCATACAATGCAACAGTTTCACAGTACACCAATGAAAAGAAAGAACTGGCAGAAATCTCCCGCAAAATTAAAAACGGTACAGATGCAATTTTAAACGGCTTCTCCAGCGAGGAACTTTTTCAACAGATGGGAAAATTACAGATGCGTCAAAAAGAATTAGAAAAGATCATTGCAGATGATGCTGCAGATGAACTCGATCTTGATCTGGTAACGAAATTATTAAAGAATATGCTAGAAGATGTTTCAACTAACATCGATGAAGTAGTAAAACAATTTGTAACAAAAATCTACGCCCATCCGAACGGCGATTGTACCGTACATCTGGGCGTAGCACATTTTACTAGTAGCGGAAGGGAGATTCGAACTCTCGACACTACGGGTATGAACCGTATGCTCTAGCCAACTGAGCTATTCCGCCATATTAAATTGTCATCAGAACTTCTGATGTAATGGGACCTATAGGGCTCGAACCTATGACCCTCTGCTTGTAAGGCAGATGCTCTCCCAGCTGAGCTAAGATCCCATTTTTGTCCTTTGCTTTTTGCAACCGACTTCTAAAGTATACTATTACAGGAGATGAAAGTCAACACTTTTTTTCATATTTTCCTAAAAATTTCAAAAATATAACAACACATCCAGCTTTCTATACTGGCACTTCATGTAAAACAAGCTACAAGACTCGTTTTACATGTTATGCTATACTAAAAGTGTCTTATGCCAGTAAGCGTTCGACCAGTTTCACACATTCCGCTGCATCTTTCGAATAGCCATCTGCTCCGATCTCATCCGAAAAACTCTCCGTGATCGCCGCTCCTCCAATTACAATCTTCGCCGTACAGCCTTTTTCTTTTGCCAGCTCCACAACGTCTTTCATCCGCATCATTGTGGTCGTCATCAGTGCGGAAAGTCCGATCACTTTCGCACCTTCATTCATTGCGGTATCCACGATCACATCTGCCGGAACATCCTTGCCAAGGTCGATCACATGATAACCGTAATTCTTCAACATCAGAACAACAAGATTTTTTCCGATATCATGGATATCGCCCTCAACTGTCGCAACAACGATCGTAGCCATTGCCTCTGTATTACTGCGCTCTAACATCGGCTCTAAGTACTCGATTGCAAGTTTCATCGTATTAGCGGAAGAAATCAGCTGTGGCAGGAAATATTTCTTTTTATCAAATAATTCTCCTACTTCATTGATCGCAGCGATCAGATGCTCATTGATAATCTCATCCGGTTTGGCTCCGCCATCCAGCATCTTTTTTACTTCTTCTAATACATGTTCTTTGTTTCCCTTTAAAACTGCCTGAAATACGCCGCTTCCCGTACTCTCTTTCCTGGTTTCGCCGCCAGCCGCAGATGTACCTGCAGGTGTTTTCTGAACCATGACACGTTCCATACCGGCATATTTTTCTGACAGGAAATTCATGCGCTCAATATAACGGATGTCGCTTTCTTTCTTATTCAACAGCATATCCGATGCAAATGCGGCATTCATCAGAAGTTCCTGTGACGGATTTGCAATCGCCATCGTAAGGCCATTTGCGATCGCCATTGTAAGAAAAGCCGTATTGACATAAGTACGTTCCGGCAGTCCGAATGAAATATTAGAAAGTCCACATGCTGTCGGCAGTTCCAGTTCATTTTTGCAATAGGAAAATGTCTCAAAACACTCTAACGCTGCATTCGGATTTGCTCCGATCGTGGCAACCAGTCCATCCACAATGATATCTTCTTTTGCCATGCCGATCCTCACCGCCTCATCCATGATCGTGCTGATAATGCCGTGTTTCTCAGCAGAATCTTTTGGCAGTCCCTCATCCGAGAGGGGAAGCAGGATAAACATTGCCCCGTACTTCTTTGCAATCGGAAGCAGTTTTTCAAACTTTTCTTTTTCCAGTGAAATCGAATTGATGAGTGCACGTCCCGGATAGATGCGGAGCGCGGCCTCAATAATATCCACATGGCTGGAATCAATGCAAAGCGGACAATCCACCGTCGAAGTCACTTCGTAAATGGTACGCAGCATCATCTCTTTTTCATCAATACCGTTCATACCCATATTGATGTCAAGGATCGATGCTCCATTTTCCTCCTGTTCTAATGCCATGGTACGGACAAGATTTAAGGAACCCTCTTTTAACTCTGCCTGCAGCTTTTTCTTTCCGGTCGGGTTAATACGTTCTCCAATGACCATAAAACGTCCATCAAGCGTGATCTCTACAGACTTACGCTCTGAAGTCAGCATTCTTCTCTTCGTCTGAAGCGGTGCTTTGACCGGGATACCTTTTACTGCCTCCTTTAAAGCACGGATGTGCTCCGGTGTTGTTCCACAGCATCCTCCAATGATGGCAGCACCCTCTTCGACCAGTTTTTTCCCGACTTCGGCAAATTCTTCCGGCTCTACATTAAAGACGGTCTGACCATCGATCAGCTCCGGCATTCCGGCATTTGGTTTTGCGAGAAGTGGTATCGTTGCATACTCTGCCATCTTCGCGATCGGCTCTAACATTGCCTCCGGTCCGGTCGAACAGTTCATTCCGACCGCATCCGCACCAAGGCTCTGCATCACAACAACCGCTGTCACCGGATCTGTTCCATACAGTGTTCTTCCGTCTTCATTATAAGTCAATGAAACCATGACTGGCAGGTCACATACTTCACGGATTGCCAGCACAGCCGCACGGCATTCCTGCAGGCTCATCATCGTTTCAACCACAAAAAGATCTGCTCCGGCCTCCGCAATAATTTTCGCCTGCTCTTTATAAACATCCACCAGATCCTCAAACATCAGATCTCCCAACGGATAAAGCTGTTCTCCTGTCATGGTAAGATCTCCGGCAACCAGCGCATTTGTACCTTTTGCAGCCTCTTTTGAGAGTGCGACAAGCTTGCGGTTCATCTCCTCTAAATGATCTTCCAAACCATATTCTTTTAATTTTATTCTGCTTGCGGTAAAGGTCGGCGCAAATAAAATATCGGTTCCGGCCTCTACATACCGTTTCTGCAGATCGATCAACACTTCTGAATTTTCCAGGATCCACTGCTCCGGACATACTCCGACCGGCATTCCTGCCTTCTGTAAATTCGTTCCTGTTGCACCATCAAGCAGTACCGGGTCTTTTTTTACCAGCTCCCTAAACGCTTCTCTTGTCATTGCTGCCAGTTCCTTTCCTTTTCACGTCATTTTTATCTTGTGTAATCTGCTGTCTTTTTTATCATCCAGCGGCTTTCCGTCATATCACTTTTCTAAAGAATCGTACCGCCTCCGGCAACATATTCTCCATCATATAATACGACTGCCTGTCCGGGTGTCACCGCACGCACCGGCTCTAAAAATTCACAGTGTATCGTATCTTCTCCGGTTCTTGTCACCTTGCACATACTCCCGCTGTGGGAATAACGGATTTTTGCCTTCAAAAGCATCTCATCCTTAATATCCGGGATGGACATAAAATTAATATGATCTGCATCCAGTTCATAAGTAAACACATCTCTGTTCTCACCAAGTACGACCTCATTTGTCTCCGGCCGTATCTCCGTGACAAATACCGGATGCCCGAATGCAATTCCGAGTCCCTTTCTCTGTCCGATCGTATAATGCGTAATCCCTTTATGTTTTCCGACTACAGTTCCGTCTGTCAGAACAAAATTTCCCGGAGGTGGTACCTGATCGCCGCATTCCCGGTCAATAAATCCGGCATAATCATTGTCAGAGATAAAGCAGATCTCCTGACTGTCTTTTTTATGTGCAACCATAAGACCAATCTCCTCTGCAATCTTACGGATCTCATCTTTATGATAGGCGCCGACCGGCATCAATGTGTGTGACAACTGTTCCTGTGTCAGATTGTAAAGTGCATACGTCTGATCTTTGACTGCTGTCACGGAATTTTTAATTGCATATCTTCCATTGGAAAGCTGCTCGATCCTCGCATAGTGCCCGGTTGCAATATAATCCGCACCAATCGCAAGACTCCGATTTAACAATGCTTCCCATTTTACATAACGGTTGCATGCAATACACGGATTTGGCGTCCTGCCTTTTAAATATTCCGCAGTAAAATAATCCATGACATTTTTCTTAAATTCCTGTTTGAAATTCATGACGTAATAAGGAATTCCAAGACGGTCTGCCACTCTTCTGGCATCATCCACTGCCGAAAGACCACAGCATCCGCCACTCTCCTCCTGCACAAATTCATCCTCATCCTGCCAGATCTGCATGGTCACACCGATCACATCATATCCCTGTTCCTTCAAAAGATATGCTGCCACAGAGGAATCCACACCGCCTGACATACCGACTACTACTTTCTTTGCTGCCATTCTTTTCTCCATTTCATCTATCTCAAATATTTTCTATTCTGCCAGATGTCAACATCCATTTTTACACTATATATTATTTGACCATACATCGCCCCATTGTGCAATCTTTTTTTCCGGTGCGCTGATTATTTTTTTGCAAAATTTATGAGAAACCCAATCCGAGTTTCTCATAAATGATTGCGTGATATAATCCTTCCACCGTCCGGATCACATCATACCAGTATGACCGCTGCTGTCCGCTTTCAAAATGTATGAAAACAGCAGCATATTTTTCTGCAGCTCTGCGATCAGATCGTAGAGTTATAAAGTTCGCCTGTTCTGTAATTATAGGTATAAGAACCTGATTTCTGATAGGTATTCGCCTTTGCGGCCTCACTCTTTGCATAAGACTCTGCACGGCCTGCCTGCCGTTTCACTTCTGTTCCATAGTAGCTGCTGTCTGCAAACATTGCCTTTACCTTACTCATATCAGTCTTCTTAAACTTTTCTTCATCAATGGTAAGCTTGTTGTCTGCACCTATGGAAATACCGATATCAGAAAGTGATTTACGGTTTGCCTCTGTCACATTCACCATGCTGGCACCGGCTCTTAAAATACTCTTTGTATTGGAATTGCCCACTTCATCAATCAGACTATTATAGCTGTCTGTAAAGTTTTTAACAGCTTTATAGATAGCATCCGTATCATAACCGGTCGTCTTGTTTCCATTTTCATCTGTCTTTGTCACTTCGTTAAATAAGGATTTATCCCCTGTTTCCTGAAGAGCTGCAACCGACTTCTCCACACTCTTCGCATCACTCTCAATCACAGCGAGTGTCCTGGTGCTGTCTTTGGATGTTGACGTTGAGGAAGATGTTGTATCGTCTGAATCACTGACCTGTCCACCTTTCCCATAATACGCATTTAACAATTTAAAATAGCTGCCCGATCTGATTGTTGCCCAGTCACTGTAATTGATTCCAAGTATATCACTTCCTGACATACTGTTCGAAAACAATGAATTCTTAGATGATGTAGTGTTTAGACCAGAAAACAAAACTCCCATTGAATATGAATTATAGCCAGAAATTGTTGCCATATATCTCACTCCTTTGAAATAATACAATAACCTGTTCGTTATGAATCAAACATCCCTGTTTTCTTTTATATCGTCATTTTAGGCCGTTCTCTTTATATTTTCAAGCATTTTCCACAAGTAAAACCGTCTTTTCAGGTGTATGGATAACCTAACCAATTTTTTTGTATTTTTTTCTGTTTTTTTGTTTAAATTACTAAAAAATTGTTAATTTATTATTCACACTTTGTTCATATATGATTGATATACTAAATACAGTTAGAAAATACTTAGACAACTTGTTATAATATACTTGATAAATTTTTTTCATAATAGCCCGGGCGCCGAAAGGTGTCTGGGCACTCCTCATTTATGGGAACTTACAGGTTTTCGATCTGCCAGTCGATCGGCTCGATCCCATTTGCTTTTAAGAAATCATTTGCCTGACTGAAATGTCTGCATCCAAAAAAACCTCTGTATGCAGAAAGTGGGCTTGGATGTGGCGCTTTTAAAATCAGATGCTTCGGATTTGTCAGCATCGGTATCTTGCTCTGTGCCGGTCTTCCCCACAACATATATACGATTGGCCGGTCCTGTGCATTGACTGCCTGTATGATTGCATCCGTAAACTGCTCCCAGCCTCTTCCCTGATGGGAATTCGCCTGATGTGCACGGACAGTCAGCACCGTGTTTAAAAGCAGTACGCCCTGATCCGCCCATTTTTTTAAATATCCGTTGTTCGGAATATAGCATCCCAGATCATCCTGAAGCTCTTTGTAAATATTCTGCAGAGATGGCGGGATCTCCTTCTGTGATGGCAGTACGGAAAAGCTCAGACCATGTGCCTGATTCTCATTGTGATACGGATCCTGTCCTAAGATCAGTACTTTTACCTCACTAAGTGGTGTAAAATGCATCGCATTGAAGATATCATCTGCCGGCGGATAAATGACCGCCCTGCTGTATTCTTCTTTTACAAATTGAAATAGTTCCCTGTAATATGGCTTTTTAAACTCTCCCTGAATTGCCGGGAGCCAGTCATTCGTAATCATTGCCATGATATTTACCCTCTTATTATCTTCTGACAGAGACACCGCGTTCTGCCAGATAATCTTTCAGATCACAGATCTCAAGTTCTTTGTAATGGAATAAAGAAGCAGCAAGCGCTGCATCCGCTTTTCCCTCCGTCAGCGCATCGTAAAAATGCTCTTTCGTCCCCGCTCCACCGGAAGCGATCACCGGAATAGAAACATTTTCTGCGATCATACGGGTCAGTTCAAGATCATAACCTGCCTTGGTTCCATCACAATCCATACTGGTCAGAAGAATTTCTCCTGCGCCAAGCCGGTCCGCTTTCATTGCCCATTCCACAGCATCAATTCCGACATCAATACGTCCACCGTTCTTGTAAATATTCCAGCCCGAACCGTCTGCACGCTTTCTTGCATCGATCGCTACCACCACACACTGGCTGCCAAACTTATCTGCCGCCTCACTGATGAGTTCCGGACGGTTGATTGCAGAAGAATTAATCGATATCTTGTCCGCACCCTCACGGAGTAATGCCTTGAAATCATCCACAGTACGGATACCGCCGCCTACAGTAAATGGAATAAACACTTTTTCTGCCACTTTGCGCACCATATCCACGACCGTCTCTCTGGCATCTGAGGTTGCTGTGATATCGAGAAATACCAGTTCATCTGCCCCCGCCTTATCATAAGCCGCTGCGATCTCAACCGGATCTCCTGCATCCCTTAAATTTACGAAATTAACACCCTTTACCACACGTCCGTTATTCACATCCAGACACGGAATAATTCGTTTTGTAAACATTTTTATCCTCCTGTCTTAAATCCCGGCAAAATTTTCTAGTATCTTAAGTCCGACTGTACTGCTCTTTTCCGGGTGGAACTGACATGCAAAGATATTGTCCTGTTCCACGGAAGCATGAATATGTGTGCCATATTCCGTAGTTGCTTTCACAATTCTGTCATCTTTTGCTTTCAGATAATAAGAATGAACAAAATAAACATATGGATGCTCCGGCAATCCTGCAAAGAGCCTTCCATTATTCCATAGATCCAGTGAATTCCATCCGATATGCGGTATTTTTAATCCCTCTGTATCTGGTATACGCAGAATCTGCCCATCTAACAAATGCAGACCTTCCACTCCGCTGCTTTCCTCACTGCCCTCAAATAAAAGCTGCAGACCAAGGCAGATGCCAAGAAATGGCTTTTTCTCCTCCGCCACTTCCTGTATCACTTTATCCAGTTCATATTTTTTTAACTGGACCATCGCCTCACCGAAAGAACCAACCCCCGGTAAGATCACCTTGTCTGCCTGACGGATTTCATGAAAATCCCTCGTTATCACGCATTCCCGATGTAAAAAGTCAAGTGCCTTTTGTACGCTTTTTAAATTGCCTGCATCATAGTCAATGATCGCTATCATTTTTATTCCTCACTAAGTCCTGCATCATCCAGTATCTGATAAATCTCTTTTGAATATGCAGTCCGATCCTTCATGTCATATACTTCAAGTGCTTTTTCCGTATCAATCTTAAATGCTTCTAATGCTTCCTCTGCCTTTGCCTGTATGTCTGAAATCTCTCCTTCACATCCAAGTTCTTTGGCATCACTGCTGTATTCTTCACATCTTCCGATCGTGCTGATCAGTGAATCCAGTGCCATATCATAAATTTTCTGGTTCACCAGATTCTGATATGCTCTGTACTGACCTGCTGTATATGCCAGAATACGGTATTTTCTGTAGGTATCCTGATCTTTCTCTTTCACTTCAAGACCTGCCACATCCTGAAATGCCTGCTCATAATCACCCTTTGCATATGCGTCTTCTGCATTTGAAAAGCTGCTTGAATAGCCGACCAGATTTGTTGCTAACACCACAAGAATAAGGAATGAGAATACCATTACAAAGATCAGAATTACCGGCACCTTCGGCAATGGAGGAGTCAGATCCGGTTCCTTTGGCGGCTTTGGCTTCTTTTCTTTCTTTGGCTTTGGTTTCTTTTCTTTCTTTGGCTTCTTTTCTTTTTTCTTTTTCTCTTTTTTCTTCTTTTTCTCTTCTTTCGGATCCGGCTTTTCTTCTTCCTTCGGTGCATCCGATATATCCGGAATATCTCCCAGTTCCTGCAATATCTGCATATTTGGATCTGACAAATCAATGTCACCCGCATTTTCTCCTGTTAGCGGTTCTTTTTGAGATGAGACAGAATCACCTTTTTCATCCTCATCATCTTCCCCAAAAAGAATGCGTGATAATTTTTTTAGAAAACCTTCTTTTTTCGGAGTTTCTTCTATGCCATCCGGAGTAATTTCGGTTTCTTCTGCCTCACTGTCTCCAAACATATCAGCCCCGCCAAGGTCTCCAAAATCATCCAGTCCTGTGCTGCCTGCATCATCCATACCAAAAGTATCACTTCCGGCATCATCTGACGCCTGTGCCGGTTCTGCTGTATCTTCAGACTGTTCATCCGGCTCTTTTTCCATCGTCTGTGCCTGTGACAAATCTTCTGTTTTTGTCACATCATCGATACCCGGGATATCTCCAAGCGTATCCATCAGGAAATCATCATCATTATTATTATGATCTGCTCCATCCACAATCTGATCTAAACTGTTAAAGAAATCATCCGTTTTTTCCTCTTCCGGTGACGACTTCTCATTTTGCAATTCTTTTTCAAACTGTTCTAAAAAATTATCTTCCGCTTCTTTGGAAAGTAAATCATTTTCCATATCATTCATAATATCTTCCTCTGTCTGCATCGTTTCACTCCCGGTTTTTTTCTTTGTATCCAAATCTTTTTCAGATATGGAATTTAACAGTCCATCCAGATAATCTTCTGTCCCGCTCATCCGATACCTCCGTCAAGCCTATAACTTAATTTGGGGATGTGACAATACATCACATCCCCCTCTTCGCTTCAACCTAATCAATGCTTTTATCAATTAAATTGTCAATAGCCTCTACAAGATTGCCGATTTCAGGTTTTGTCAACTGAGCATCTGCCCCTAACTGTTTGCCTTTAATTCTCATTTCCTCATTGACCAAAGATGAGAAAATAATGAGCGGTATCTTCTTCATATTATCATTTGTCTTAACCAGTTTGGTCAGTCTGTGTCCATCCATCATCGGCATCTCGATATCCGTGATAATACAGTGAACCTTGTCACGCACATTGCCTGCTTTTTCAAATTCAGTAAGTTTGTCCCATGCTTCCTGACCGTTCATTGTCACAATCAGATTGGTGTATCCTGCCTTCTTCAGACAATCTGTGATCAGGCGGCTAAGAAGCGGTGAATCCTCAGCGATCAGGATCGGAGAGTCACAACGTTCACGGCTTACCATATTATCAACATCTGATACCTTAAGTCCTGTCTCCGGGCTGATATCGGATACAATCTTCTCAAAATCAAGGATGATGATCAGCTTGTCATCCATCTTAATGACACCTGTGGATGCACTGTTATTCTCCGTATTGATCGTTGAATCCGGTTTGATGATGGATTCCCATGATACACGATGGATACCAATCACGGCATCTACATGAAACGCAATATTTAATTTGTTAAAGTTCGTGATGATAAAAAGTCCTTTGTTTTCTCCGTCCTCCGGCATTCCCAGGCATCTTTTCAGATTAACAACAGTAATCATCGTATCACGCGGCATAAAAATACCTTCCACACTTGGATGAGAATTTGGTACTGGTGTAACCGGCTGATACGTCAATATCTCTCTGATCTTTGCAACATTGATTCCATAATGATTATTTCCTAATGTAAATTCCAGGACCTCCAGTTCATTTGTTCCTGACTCTAAAAGTATATTTGTATCCATTCCTGTCTCTCCTCCCGCGTATCATCTGCTACGCAATTCGTCTCTTTTTCCATTGCATAAATACTGCATTTATTATAGCACATTACTAATATCATTACAAAGTAATTTGATAATTTGTACCGCTGATATTTACAAACAGATCCAGACTGTCCACACTGGTCACACTGTCCGGCACCTGAAACAATAAGATAGTATTTTCTGTTACTCCAGCCGGGACTGTTTCCTGATACAGTGCAAAATCAGATGGAAGTATTGTATTTTCTTCCTCTGCTTTTTCCTGACCATTGACCATAACAGAGAACTTCGGTGTCTTTGCAAAGTTATCTATCGCTATTTCATCCGCTCCGGAATTTGTAATATCAATACCGACAATCACAAATGTCTTGCCCTGCTCTGCATCCAGCGAATAATAACCGCCCTCCATATAATTTGCTGCAATTTCTGCTCCGGTATATGTGACCGACAGATTTTCTCCTCCAAACAGTTCATCCAGTGTCGACGGCTCTGCTGTTTTATTCTCTGTGCTCTGGTCTCCTGCAGCTGCATTGCCGGATGCATCCAGTGTGATTCTGGAACATTGTATCACTGTTTGCATTTACAACTGTGAGTGACGCTTTCGTC
>ENA-OWRJ01002734-OWRJ01002734.1-human-gut-metagenome-genome-assembly--contig:-NODE-2734-length-14332-cov-27.275618_pt1 | contig 14332 bp, 8 predicted proteins | sample MGYA00248269_ERZ651897 | MGnify/ENA primary metagenome ERZ651897 (study PRJEB26924, sample SAMEA4378252) | human gut metagenome | biome: human gut; feature: human-associated habitat; material: faeces...
CTATCGCCCCTCATTTCTATTTTATCTCGTTTGTACCCCTTGTACACCGATGTTTGCAAAAGATGATAGATGATGGAACTATTATGTATCATTTAGACGGAAATCATGGTAGCGACTATCCTCGTAATGAAGAATTTGTAGAATGTGGAGTGCCATATATTAGCGCTAACTGCATTGTGCATAATGATGTGAATTTGAAGTTAGCGAAGCATCTTACCGAGGAAAGAGCATCTAAACTGCGAAAGGGAATTGCTCAAAATGGCGATGTACTATTTGCACATAATGCAACGGTTGGCCCAGTAGCTATTTTATATACTGACGATGAAAAGGTGATTTTGGGAACGTCATTGACAGCGTATAGATGTGATAAGGAACGCATGGTTCCCGATTATCTAAAAGCCTATATGCAAAGTGAAGGCTTTGTATGTCAGTATACAAAGGATATGAAGCAGACGACACGAAATCAGGTTCCAATCACCGCACAACGAAAATTCCTATTTGTTATACCTCCTCTTTCCCTCCAAAACCAGTTTGCCGCCTTTGCAGCCGAGGTAGACAAATCAAAAGCTGACGTGCAGAAAGCCCTTGACCAGACACAATTACTCTTTGACAGCCTGATGCAACAGTATTTTGGCTGATAATAAGCAACAACAGGCACTTTGCCGGAGCAGGATGTTGGTACACCAGAAAAGGAGTGCGCCAATATGGAAGACAAAATCGTGAAGATCATCAACGAGATGGCAGAGTACCTGAATGTTGCACAGATGAAAAAGCTGCAAGAGGTGCTGTTGCAGACGTTTTCTGAATCCGAAGCGCAGAAAGAGCAGATCTCCAACGAGGAATATCTGAAGCTGTTCCTTGATGCCAAGAAAATCGAGGGCTGCTCTGAGCGCACCATCCAGTATTACCGGGTCACGGTGGAACGGCTGCTGCAAACCGTGGACACGCCCCTGCGCAAGATGACCACCGAAGAAATCCGGCGGTATCTGGTGGAATATCAGAAGATCAACAACTGCGGCAAAGTGACCATCGACAATGTGCGCCGGAATATTTCCAGCTTTTTCTCGTGGCTGGAAGAAGAGGACTACATCCTCAAAAGCCCCATGCGCCGCATCCATAAAATCAAGACCAAACAGCCCGTGAAGGAAACCATCTCGGACGAAGCTATTGAACGCCTGCGGGATAACTGCAAGTGTGCGCGCGACCTTGCTATGATTGATTTGTTGTATTCCACTGGCATTCGTGTGGGAGAGCTGGTGAATCTGAACATTTCAGAAATCGACTTTGAAGCCCGCGAGTGTGTAGTGTTCGGCAAAGGCGACAAGGAACGCCGGGTTTATTTTGATGCCAAGGCAAAGCTGCATTTACAGGACTATCTGCGCTCCCGCACCGATGCAAACCCGGCGTTGTTTGTAACACTGGACGCACCCTTTGACCGTTTGAAGATCAGCGGCGTGGAGATCCGTCTGCGGGAGTTGGGCCGCGAGCTGAATCTGGACAAGATCCACCCGCATAAGTTCCGCCGCACCATGGCTACCCGTGCCATCGACAAGGGAATGCCCATTGAGCAGGTGCAGAAAATCCTCGGTCATTCGCAGATCGGCACCACCATGCAGTATGCAATCGTGAATCAGAACAACGTCAAAACCTCCCACCAGAAGTTTATTGCCTGAAAAGGCAACTTCTAATTTGTGGGAGAAACAGATGGCAAAACTGGGAGACATTTGCTTTCAAATTACCGATGGGAGCCATAATCCGCCTGCCGGAATTGAAAACAGCAAACATTTAATGCTTAGCTCCAAAAATATCAACGATGATGAAATAACTACAACGGCTCCACGATTTTTAACAGATGAACAATTTGACATCGAAAACAAGCGGACGAATGTGCTCTCTGGTGACTTGCTCATGACGATTGTGGGGACTGTTGGACGAGTAGCGGTTGTTCCAGAAATGTTAGCAGGTATTTGTCTGCAACGGAGTGTTGCGGTTATAAAGCCAAACCCAACAATAATAAACAATCGATATTTAATGTACCAGCTTCAGAGTATGCGAAAATTTTTGGAGTCTGAGGCTCGTGGCGTAGCACAAAAGGGCATTTACCTGAAACAAGTAGGTGACCTTTCTGTTATTACGCCGCCTTTGGACGAACAATACCGAGTAGTTGATACTTTGGATCATATTTCTGGTCTTATTCACATTTATCAGCAGCAGCTCACCAAGCTGGACGAGCTTATCAAAGCTCGATTTGTGGAGGTGTTTGGGGATATGTTACTAAACTCCCTCGAATGGCCTGAAAAGTCACTGGAAAGCCTTGCGGATATTGTTTCAGGAATCACGAAAGGGCGTAAAACAACGGAAACTGAATTAATCGAAGTGCCATATATGGCAGTTTCAAATGTAAAAAGCGGATATATCGACTGGACTACGGTTAAAACAATTTTGGCAACCAAGCAGGAAATTGAGCAGTATCGTTTGATGCCAGATGATATTTTAATGACTGAAGGTGGTGACCCTGACAAAGTAGGCCGTGGTGCTATTATCAAAAATCCATTAAAAGATTCCATTCATCAAAATCACATTTTCCGTGTGCGACTTGATAAGAGCGAACTTTTGCCCGCTTACTTTGCTGAATATCTGCAACATCAAAAAGCAAAGCGTTACTTTTTGGGTTGCGCCAAACAGACAACAGGTATTGCAAGTATCAATATGCGCCAGCTCAGAGCGTTACCTGTCTTAATTCCCCCTCTGCCCCTCCAAAACCAGTTTGCCGCCTTTGTAGCCGAGGTAGACAAATCAAAATTGTTCGCAGAACTTTTTGCGCAAAACGCTTGCATTTTGGCTGAAAATCGTTCAAAATAGAAGCCGGGAGGTGTGAGAATTGACCAACTTTGACTTTTTGAAAGATGACCCGCAATTTTCCGGCTTTGCGGATGCCGCGATTGCTGCGGAGAGGATTCTGCCCATTGATGCGGCCACCGCTGTGCTGGACTGCCGCCGCGCCATGGAGTTTGCAGTCAAATGGATGTATTCGGTGGACAGCTCCCTCGTCAAGCCGTGGGATGATAAGCTCATCAGCCTGATGAGCACAGAAGAATTTCACGACATTGTAGACGATGATTTGTGGCGGCGGATGGATTTTATTCGCAAGCGCGGCAATGATGCCGCCCACGGAAGCCGCAGCATCAGCCGGGAACAGGCGGAACTTTGCCTCGAAAACCTGTTTCTGTTCCTTGATTTCGTGGCGTACTGCTACGGAACAAGCTATCAGGAAAAGAAATTTGACGCTTCCCTGCTCACACAACAGCCTGCTGCACCCGTTGCACAGCCTGCCCTGCCGGATGTGGACTTGGATACACTCATCAAGGAAAATGCCGAGCTCAAGGCGCAGCTGACCGCCCGCCGTGAAACACAGCAGCCCACCTATGTACCCAAGCCGCTGGAACTTTCGGAGTACAAGACCCGGAAACTGTATATTGACTCCATGCTAACCGATGCCGGGTGGGTCGAGGGCAAAAACTGGGTCAACGAGGTCCCTCTGCCCGGGATGCCCAACAAGAGCGGCACCGGCTATGCAGATTATGTCCTGTACGGCGATGATGGCCGTGCGCTGGCTGTGATCGAAGCAAAGCGCACCTGTAAGGATGTTGCAGTAGGCCGTCAGCAGGCAAAGCTGTATGCAGATATTCTCGAAAAGCAGTTTGGTCGCCGCCCGGTGGTATTCCTGACCAACGGTTTCGATACCCGCATTGTAGACAATATCTATCCCGAGCGCAAGGTCGCTTCCATTTACTCCAAGCGCGACCTTGAAAAATGGTTCAATCTGCAAGCCATGCGCACCAGCCTTGCCAATGTGGATGTAAACAAAAACATTGCCGGACGGTACTATCAGGAGGGGGCCATCAAGGCTGTCTGCGACAGTTTTGGCCGCAAGAACCGCCGGAAAGCCCTGCTCGTCATGGCAACCGGCTCCGGCAAGACCCGTACCGTCATTGCACTGGTGGATGTATTATTGCAGCATGGCTGGGTCAAGAACGTGCTGTTTCTGGCTGACCGCAACAGCCTTGTAACCCAGGCAAAGCGCAGCTTTGTCAACCTCCTGCCGGAGCTTTCCGTAACGAATCTCTGCGAGGACAAAGACAACTTTACGGCACACTGCGTGTTCTCAACCTATCAGACCATGATGAACTGCATTGATTCCGTTCACGATGCAGAGGGCAAGCTGTTCACCTGTGGCCACTTTGATATGATCATCTGCGATGAAGCACACCGTTCCATCTACAATAAATACCGCGACATCTTCCATTATTTCGATGCACCGCTGGTTGGCCTGACCGCCACACCCAAGGATGAGATCGACAAAAACACCTACGAGATCTTTGACCTCGAAAACGGTGTGCCCACCTATGGTTATGAGCTGGCGCAGGCCGTCAAGGATGGCTTTCTGGTTGACTTCCTCTCGGTGGAGAGCGAAGTAAAGTTCATGAAGAAAGGCATCACCTACGATGAACTTTCGGACGAAGAACGGGAAGCCTACGAAAACACCTTTGAGGATGAAAACGGCAACCTGCCGGCCAGCATTGATGCATCTGCTCTGAACAGCTGGCTGTTCAACAAGGACACCATTCGGCAGGTCTTGAATGTCGTGATGCAGAACGCCTTGAAAATCGACTACGGCAGCAAAATTGGAAAACGATTATTTTTGCCAAGAGCCACGACCACGCAGAAGAAATCCTCAAAGTGTTCAATCAGGAATATCCGCACATGAACGGCTATGCCATGGTGATCGACAATCGGCTTAGTTATGCGCAGAGTGCCATTGACGAATTTTCTGACCCGAAGAAATTGCCGCAGATTGCCATCTCGGTGGATATGCTGGACACCGGCATCGATGTGCCGGAGGTTCTGAATCTGGTCTTTTTCAAAAAGGTTCTGAGCAAGGCAAAATTCTGGCAGATGATCGGTCGCGGAACCCGCCTGTGTCCGGGGCTTCTGGATGGTGAGGACAAGAAGAAGTTTTACATTTTTGACTTCTGCGGGAATTTTGAGTTCTTCCGCATGAACAAAGGAAATGCTACCCCGAATATGATTGCCGTTCAGGGTGCGATTTTCGGTTTGCAGTTTGAAATCGCGTATAAATTGCAGGATATGCAGTTCCAAACGGAAGAACTGAAAGCGTTCCGGACTTCACTGGTGGAGCACATGGTCAGTCAGGTGCAAAAGCTGAATCGTGACAATTTTGCGGTCAAACAGCATTTGAAATATGTTGAGTTGTATGCGGATAAAAATAGTTACAATGCGCTGACCTATGCAGATACCTTGATTGCCCGGGAAGAACTTGCCCCCTTGATCGAACCGGAACCGGATGACCCGAAAGCACTGCGTTTTGATGCTCTGCTGTACGGCATCGAATTGGCATACCTTGCCGGGAAGCTCTACACTCGTGGCCGCAGCGAGCTGCTGAAAAAAGCGAAAGCGGTTGCGAGCGTGTCCAATATTCCAGAGATTGATCAAAAACGCGCGTTGCTCGAAAAAATTATCCAGACCGACTATATCAAAACTGCCGATGTGAACGAGTTTGAGCACATCCGAAAAGAGTTGCGTGACCTGATCAAGTACATCCCCATCGAGCGGGTACGGTACACCACAGATTTCTCTGACGAAATTCTTTCGACAGAATGGAAAGAAGCCGAGCTGGAAAACGATGATCTGAAAAATTACAAGGCAAAAGCTGAGTACTATGTACGGCAGCATCAGGATAATGCAGCCATCGCCAAGCTGAAAGGCAACATCCCGCTCACTGCCGAGGATGTCAAGGAACTCGAAAAAATTCTTTGGAGTGAGGTTGGCACAAAAGAGGACTATGAAGCCGAATATGGCACAAAGCCTTTGGGAGAATTCGTGCGGGAAATCGTTGGTCTTGATATGGCTGCGGCGAAAGCTGCATTTTCGCAATATCTGGATGGTGCTAACCTCGACAGCCGACAGATTTACTTTGTCAACCAGATTGTCGAGTACATCGTACATAATGGTACGATGAAGGACCTCTCTGTTTTGCAGGAACCACCTTTTACAGACCAGGGAAGCATCGTAGAGGTCTTTACAGATTTGAGTGTATGGCTTGGTATTCGCAAGACCATTGAACAGGTCAACGCCAACGCAATCGCAGCGTAATAGAATATCTTCTAAAACGGTAAAGTGGATTTTATCCGCTTTGCCGTTTTTCTTTTTGTCTAAAATTGTGAAATTTTCAAAACTGTATTCCAAAACGGTCCTGCGGATTCCTATTAGTGTAGAGGCTTTCAAAATCTTTTGTAAAACGGCTTTCCGCTAGTTCTATAAGTGGATAATGAACAAAATCTATATTCTAAAATTAGGCAGTTCAACAAAATTTGAAAATCTGTATGCCAAACACCCATTTTAGAATGTTATAGGTATAGGAGGTTGTTTGAAAAAGTGAAAATTTTCAGAATTTTCATAAGCCCCCGTTTAAAAACACCCCTTTAAGTTTGTATAAGGTGTGGGAACTACTTTCAAAAGCAGTCTTACTCGCATTTTTGAAAGCCCTCAACTTCTTACAAAATCACAGTGCACCTTGAAAACCACATGATCGGCTGCAAGTCAATATGCTTTTTCGGGGAAGTGCCGCCACGACACGAGCGCACCAAGAAAAAGCCATACGCCGGAGGAAATCGGGCAGGAACCGCTTGCAGGCAGACCGACACCGAGGAAGAACCGGGCAAGCTGGCAGAGAGGACTTCACAAGTCTTGTCTGTCAGGTTGTTCGGCGCAAGAGTGCAGAGAGCGCAGCTCTTTGCGCGGGTCAAGGGCGGCAGTCTTGCCCAGTGGATGTGATGCCCTGCGTCATATCCTACTGGGTATTATCTGGCGCATAGCAGGCGGCAGATTTGCAGCTTCGCTGCACCGCGTTGCCTCTACCCCGCGCACAGCGTTCTCTGCGTGACCCCAGAAAGGAGAGATGGTCGCTGAAACTGACCCGACACAATGGCCGCGCCGGAAAGCACGGCACTTATAACCCAAAGCACAATGACCGCAGTTTTGAAATTGCCAACAGCGAGCATATCGACCCGGAACGTGTCCAGCAAAACATCTATTGGGATTGCTACAACGGCATCCGCTCTGCTCTGCAGCCCAAGAGTGAGGAAAGTCTGGCTGACACTTTTGAAGAAGTTGAAAAGCTCTACTACAAACTGCATTACACCAACTTCACCGAAAAGCAGAATGAGCGCAACGCCAAAATCCGGCACACGGAACGAAACCGTTCTCCCGAAGATTTGCTTACCAGCAAGAAAACCTGCCCCGAAGAAAGCATCTATCAGCTTGGAACGCTGGAGAGCCACGCTTCGCCCAAAGAGCTTTTTCAAATCGCCACAGAATTTATGGATGAGTTCCATGAGCGTTTCGGCAAACACGTTCACATTCTGGATTGGGCCTTGCATCTGGATGAAGGTACGCCGCACATCCACGAACGCCATGTGTTTGACTGTGAAAATAAGTATGGAGAGATTGCTCCGCAGCAGGAAAAGGCATTGGAAGCACTGGGTTTTGAACTGCCAAAACCAGACAAGCCCCTTGGTCGCTACAACAATCGTAAGATCACATTTGATGCAGCCTGCCGCACGATGCTATTCGAGATTGCCAAACGCCACGGCTTGGAACTGGACGAAGTGCCGGAATACGGCGGACGGGCTTATCTGGAAAAGCGGGACTATATCATGGCAAAGCAAAAAGAACAACTTGCTCAACAGGAAAAAGCCGTACAGAAACAGACCGCTCAGCTTGAAAATTTGAAACAAGAGAATGAGAAAGCACAGCATCAGCAGGTTCGCCGTACAACCTATCAGTCCCTAACACTTCTGAGCAACGATAAAAAAATTCAAAAGCAGGAAAAACAGTTAAGTGAACTTTCTCAGAAGATTGAAGATACCGAGAACTTGTTGGATGAGATTTCTGCGGTTGCCTACGACAAAGCTGTGGCTGTTGTTTCAGAAAACGCTGTGAACGATGCTTTGAAAGCAAGAACAGAACAGGTCGATATATATTTGGACTGGCTGAAAGAGCCGGGGCGAACGGCAAGCAAGGAAACATTGGACTACACCACATATCAAATCACAACGCTGCGGAAAAATATTATTGCAGCAGTAAACAGGATTACCGCAAGATTGAAAACTGTCCTTATAAAGCCGGAAATCAAAAAGCCTGCCATCGAGCAAATCAAAGAAAATACTCGTCCGTCTGTTCTACAAAAGCTGCATCAGAGGCAGGAAGAAATCAATCAGCGTGAGCAGACATGCACCAAACCGAAGAAGCGCAGTCATGGCATGGAACTGTAAAGGAGGAAAATCTTCAAGAACAACAATTTATTTGAAGTCGTAAAGCTGAATATTACCGCCCGACAAGCCGCAGAAGCCTATGGTTTTCGTCCAAACCGCAGCAGCATGATTTGCTGTCCATTCCATGCAGACCGTAATCCCAGCATGAAAGTGGACTCTCGGTTTCACTGCTTTGGCTGTGGAGCGGATGGTGATGTGATAGACTTCACCGCAAAACTGTTTCAACTGTCCCTGCTACAAGCGGCTGAAAAGCTGGCTACAGATTTTGGGCTTTCTGCAACAGGCAATTCTCCACGATTCCTCTGCAAACCCGTGGAAAAGCCACTAAGCCCGAAAGAACAACTTTACAAAATCTTGTGCAGCTATCGTTCTCTGCTAGTAAATTGGCGCATGGCCTATGCACCCAAAAATCCAGAAGTATCCCTGCATCCTTGTTTTGTAGCAAGTCTACACTATGCAGACCGTGTGCAATATCTGCTGGATATTCTTTTGCAGGAAAGTCCAAATGAAAAGCAACAACTATTGAACGGAAAGGAAGTGACCGCCCTTGGAGAAGCAATCGAACGATGCAAAGAAACCGAAGAAGCAGCATAACACACCTGCTCGGAACTGGGTGGGTGACAACGGAAAAATCATCGAACCGCTGTTTGCAGACTACTTTTTGAGCCTGCACCCCATGCGCTGCTTTCAAGGCAGATTGTTCACGGTGGATGGCATGATCGAGGATGAAGCCCCATTGAAAAAGGAAATCTATGAGCAAGTCCGCTATTACGCTACCACCAGCATAGCACGACGTATTGAACATATCATGCAGGCCATCAAGCTGGCCTGTGCATCCGAACCACCGGAGATTCAAACAGACCGCATCCATGTCCGAAACGGCACATACTTTGTGGACGGTCACTTTACCCCTGAAAAAGAATACTGCATGAACCGACTGCCCATCGCCTATGTGCCAGAAGCACCAGCACCGACACGCTGGCTGCAATTCTTGAACGAACTGCTATACGAAGAAGATATTCCGGCCTTACAAGAATACATTGGCTATTGCCTGCTGCCTGTTACCAAAGCGCAGAAAATGCTGCTGATGGTCGGCAAGGGCGGTGAGGGAAAATCCAGAATCGGGCTGATCCTGCGAGAATTGTTCGGCAGCAGTATGTACACAGGCAGTCTGCAAAAAGTGGAAACCAATCGTTTTGCCCGTGCAGACTTGGAGTACAAGCTGCTTTTGGTGGACGATGACATGAAAACTGAGGCCCTGCCGCAGACCAACAACATCAAGACCCTTGTTACACTGGAAGATAAAATCGACATTGAGCGCAAGGGTCAGCAGAGTGTGCAGGGTACGCTGTATGTGCGGTTTGCCTGCTTCGGGAATGGCAGCTTACACGCACTCTATGACAAGTCCAACGGTTTCTATCGCCGCCAGCTGTTGCTCACCACTAAGGAAAAACCTGTTGGCCGGGTGGATGATCCTTTCCTCATTGACAAGATGCGGGGTGAAAAAGAGGGTATCCTGCTTTGGGCATTGGAGGGGCTGCATCGGCTGATTCGGAACAACTATCAGTTTACCATCAGCGAACGCACTGCGGCAAATCTGAAAGAAGCAATGGAGCAGGGCAATAATATCCTGGGCTTTCTCAAATCCGAGGGTTACTTTGAAATTCGGCAGGGGACCAAGTGCAAGTCTACCGATTTCTATAAGGTCTATGAACGCTGGTGTCTGGACAATCTGGAAAAGCCACTGGCGGCTTCTACCTTTATCCATCACCTGAAAGATAATCAAAAAAGTCTGGGCATCGTCTATGATGATAAGTGCATTGGCACAAATCGGGGCTTTCACAATGTAGACGTTGACCTGTTTTTACCCGTTGATGTTCCCAGTCCGTGGGATTAAAAAATAGAATCAACTTGAAAAAGCCCTGCTCAGCCTGCTCACAGTGTGCAATAGGCGCAGGATGAGCAGAGTGAGCAGGTGATTTTGAATTTATATCAAAAATAAAACATGGAGGTTTTGCCTATGAACAGATCTCGGCCTGTTGCGACCGAAACTGTGAAATCCTTGGATTATACGAAAAATATCTTGCAGACCATTCCGAATAACGATACAATGGAAGTGGTCACTCAAACCAATGCCGTCAAGTCTCCGACTGACAGCCTGAAAGCCACAACACTGGTGTACACGGTGGAGGAAATTGCGCAGATGCTGTCCATCAGCCTGCGCTCTGCTTACAACCTGTGCAACAGCACCACCGAATTCCGTGTCCTGCGGGTCGGCGGAAGCATCCGCATCCCGAAAGGCGGCTTCGATGCGTGGCTCCGGGCAGCTTGAAAAAGGAGATAACGTATGGCATATATTACGAAACGCGGCAGCTCCTATGGCGTCCGCTATACTTACCAAGACGAGCAGGGTAAAAACTGCAACAAATGGGAAAGTTTTTCCACGAAAGAGGAGGCAATAAACCGCAAAAAACAAATCGAACATGAACTGGCAAACGGAACGTTTCTGATTCCGTCCACCATCACCGTCAAAGAGTTTTTGATGGAGTGGCTTCCCAAACAGTGCAACAAGCACAAGTGGGCACCGCAGACCTATCAATCCAATCTGGGAACGGTCCAGAACCTCATTATTCCGTACATCGGCGATATGCAGATGCAAAAGCTCAAGCCTTACCATCTGGAAGACCTGTATTCTACCCTCAGCAAAACGCCTTGTGGCCAATATCTTGAGGGCAAAAAGCAGGTGCTTTCGGAAAAACAGCAGCAGCGGCTTCTCTCTGGAACAACCATCCACGAGGTGCACCGCCTGCTGCGGACAGCGTTCCAGTATGCGGTGGAGTGGGGCATCCTCATCAAAAGCCCCGTTCCGGTGGACAGCCCCAAGAAATCGATTCAGGAGCGCGCCATCTGGGACGCGGACGAGATGTGGGCCGCACTTGCCAGCATGGAGGACCCGATTCTGCATCTGGCAGTCCATCTTACGCTGGTGGGTGCACTGCGTGAGGGCGAAGTCGTTGGTCTGACCCCGGAAGACCTTGATTTTGAGGGAGCAGACGGCACCGGCACATTCCGCATCAACAAGTGTATGCAGCGTGTCCAAAAGGCATCGCTGGCAAAAACGGGCAAGGGCTGCATCTTGCAGGAGTTTGAGGATAAGCGCGAGGGCAGCACCACAACGCTGGTGCTCAAAAAGACTAAAACAGCATCTTCCAACCGAACCATCTTCATGACGACAGTGTTGAAAGAAGAACTGAAACACTGGCTAAAGCGTTTGGAAATGGACGAAGCCGTTGAGCCGGAACGCTATCGCAACAGCGGAATGCTCCTGCGTCTGCCCAACGGTCTGGCGGTAGAGCCGATCCTCATCCGCAAGAAGTTCATCAAGTGGCAGGACGAGCACCCGGAGTTCACTCGCATCGTGTTTCACGGCCTGCGGCATTCCAGTGCCACCTACCAGCTGATGATCTCCGGCGGCGATGTGAAAGCGGTGCAAGGCACAACGGGCCACGCCAGTGCCAATCTGCTGGTCAACACCTATGCGCACATCCAGCAGGATTCCCGCAAAAAGCTGGGTAAAAAGTTCGAGAAAGGCTTCTACAAGTCGGGAACAACACCTGTGCAGGCTGCCCCGGTTGAAGCAGAACCGACCATCTCCGTGTCGGCACTGCTGGAGCTTCTGAAGGACGCAGACCCCTCTATAAAAGCGCAGCTTCGCCTTGCTCTGCTGACCTGAATTGCAAAAAATAGCACGAATTGCAGAGTAATTCACAGACTTACTCTATCTGACACGAAAAATGCGGACCGTGCAAAAACCGTGCAGAGACCGTGCAAACGGCGTACAAAAAGAAAATCCCACGAGGAATCTTACGATTCCTCGTGGGATTTTGGTGCGCTCGAGGGAACTCGAATCCCTGGCCCTCTGATTAAAAGTCAGATGCTCTACCGGCTGAGCTACGAGCGCATATTCTGCGGCAAAACAATACCGCCGAATAATATTACCACAATTGGCTGCAAAAAGCAAGAGCGACACCTAAAAAAGCGGAAATTTCAGCTTTATACAACAAAGTTACTCAAAAAACCTTTGCGCCCGGCGCTGCAGCAGCTCCACCAGCAGGCCGGTATAGATGCTGACCATCGAGGGCGTCTCGCCCAGATCCATGGCCTTGCGCTGGGGCAGGTCGGCTAAGCGTCCCTTGTACAGGCACTTCAGCTGGGGTAGCAGGGGGTAGTCGTTGGGGTGCATCAGGGTGCTGTCCTTGGGCAGCGCCAAAGCGCCGCTTTGCTCCAGCACCTCACTGACAAACTGGGAGCAGAAATAATGCCGGCGGCGTTGCCAGCGGATATGCAGTGCGCACAGGATCAGCCCCAGAATATTAAAGCTGTACTCCTCGCTGTGGCGCATGAACTCCTCGGCGCGGCACAGGGCGTGGGAATAGGCCTCGTCGGACACCTCCAGCGCGTACAGCGCACAGGGGGCGTCGTCTCGCAGCCGGAAAACGCCCTTGTTCAGATATTCCTTGCTGGGGCCCGCCGGGAACATGGTGTAGCCGTTTTTGCGGGTGGAGCTGTACAGGCAACTCAGCTCTGCATCAAACGCCATGGAGGCGTGGGTATAGCTGGCACCGGTGGCGGCATAGACCAGTTTGGACAGCAGCGTGCCGGAGCGGGTGAGCAGAATGTAGATGGTTTTCATGGCAGTTCCTTTATATGTGGACCGCCGCGGCGGGCGGAAAAGTGCTTCTGTTTAAAATAAGTATAGCACAACGAAAGTCCTTTCGCCAGAAAAACGTTTGAGCCAACGCAAAAATTACACAATAAGACAAAGGCAGCAGCAAATCGGGGATAAAAATGCGCAAATCGTCCTGTTTTTTAATGTATCCATGCTTGTCAAACTTTTATCAAAATGTCGGTTTTTCCCCGTCCCGCCTTATTTTTCACAGTCTGCGTCCCTGCAGGGCTTCGGGAATTTACTTAATGCGGGAAAGCTTGTTTATGAAATTTGTTTCTTTTTTGCAAACAGAACCTTCCATTTATTGCTTTTGGAAAGCTTTTGTGTATAATGGTAGACAGGAGAATTTGCACTGCATCGTTCTGTGCTGTCTCCCCCTTATGCGGTGTCCGTACCATAAATGGCGCTGCATCTCCTACACAGAGTTATGTAAGGATCAAACGAAAGTAGAGGTACGCAAATATGGCAAAGTTGGATCTTACCAAGTATGGCATCACCGGCACGACTGAAGTCGTGCACAACCCCTCCTACGAGCAGCTGTTCGCAGAGGAGACCAATCCCGAGCTGGAAGGCTACGAGAAGGGTCAGGTCAGCGAGCTGGGTGCTGTGAACGTGATGACCGGCATCTACACCGGCCGTTCTCCCAAGGACAAGTTCATCGTGATGGACGAGAACTCCAAGGACACCGTGTGGTGGACCAGCGATGAGTACAAGAACGACAACCACCCCGCTTCCCAGGAGGCTTGGAAGGCTGTCAAGGAGATCGCTCAGAAGGAGCTGTCCAACAAGCGCCTGTACGTCGTGGATGCTTTCTGCGGCGCCAACAAGGATACCCGCATGGCAGTGCGTTTCATCGTGGAAGTGGCCTGGCAGGCACACTTCGTTACCAATATGTTCATCCGTCCCACCGCTGAGGAGCTGGAGAACTTCGAGCCTGATTTCGTTGTTTACAACGCTTCCAAGGCTAAGGTCGAGAACTACAAGGAGCTGGGCCTGAACTCCGAGACTGCTGTGCTGTTCAACATCACCAGCAAGGAGCAGGTCATCGTCAACACCTGGTACGGCGGCGAGATGAAGAAGGGTATGTTCTCCATGATGAACTACTTCCTGCCGCTGAAGGGCATTGCTTCCATGCACTGCTCTGCCAACACCGACAAGAACGGCGAGAACACCGCCATCTTCTTCGGTCTGTCTGGCACCGGCAAGACCACCCTGTCCACCGATCCCAAGCGTCTGCTGATCGGCGATG
>ENA-OWRJ01002739-OWRJ01002739.1-human-gut-metagenome-genome-assembly--contig:-NODE-2739-length-14309-cov-4.322506_pt1 | contig 14309 bp, 16 predicted proteins | sample MGYA00248269_ERZ651897 | MGnify/ENA primary metagenome ERZ651897 (study PRJEB26924, sample SAMEA4378252) | human gut metagenome | biome: human gut; feature: human-associated habitat; material: faeces...
CATAAAAATAATTTACTTTTTTCTCTATCCTTATTGACAAAACCCGAACGGCAGCCTTGATTTGGGCTGCCGTTATTTTTATATATAAGCAAATCCAATAAATAAAATAACTTAGGAGGAACTAACTATGAAACAGGGAATCAAAACTATTCAAAATCTTTATGGGGAACTGGAACGCCAAAGGGCTGCACGCAAGGATTTAATTGCCGATACCAGAAGTATTACCGTTAATTCGGTAAATGGGTTAAGTATGCTCACCGTTGTAACAGATAGCGATAAGTTAAGCTACCGTATTTCTGAAATTGCCCACAGGCAGATTGCCGACCGTCTTTGTATTCCGTACAAGTATTATGAGCGTATGCGCCAGGAAAACCCTGCGCTGCTCGACAGCAATATCAACAGCTGGCTTAATACCACGCCGGAAAAACGTATGCTCCGCACTTTGGACGGTAAGCTGCGTGCCTTTTTAAGCGACCGTTACCGCAGGCTGGATAATCTGGAACTGGTAGACCATGTGCTGCCCGTTATCGCAGCTATGAAAGGCTGTGAGATTGCCAGCTGTGATGTAACCGAAACGCACCTCTATTTAAAGGTTATTAACAAAACCATGAAAACAGAAATCGTGCCCGGCGATATTGTGCAGGCCGGTTTTGTAGTGTCCAACAGTGAAATCGGTTTAGGAGCGTTAAAGGTAGAGCCGTTGGTATACCGTTTGGTTTGCAAAAACGGTTTAATCAGCAAAGACCTTGCCCATAAAAAGTACCATACCGGCAGGCAGGTTGAAGATACCGACAATGCTTATGAACTTTACAGTGACGCCACGCTTGCACAGGATGATAAAGCCTACTTTATGAAAGTGCAGGACATTGTAAGTGCTGCCGTTGATGAAACAAAGTTCATGCTTACCGTCAATAAGCTGCGCATGGCAAAGAACCTTAAAACAGGTGATGACCCGGTACAGACAGTAGAAGTGCTGGGCGACAGGTATGTTTTAAACAAAAACGAGCGGGCATCTATTCTGCGCCACTTCATCATGGCAGGAGAATTTACGCAGTATGGTTTGGTCAACGCTGTCACAAGAAGTTCACAGGACGTAGCGGATTATAACCGGGCAACGGAACTGGAACGCATAGGCGGCACTCTTTTAGACGAGAGCGTGGAAGCAGCAAAAAACAGGAAGATTATTATGCTGCCGCAGGCTTCTTAATTTTGCGGTGCAGGCTGTTTTATGGTAAGATAAAGAAGTAAAAACATCCGGAAAAGAGGGCATTGCGGTGGAAGAAACTTACAACCCGCCTTATACCATTACCAATAAAATAGTTGACCTGATTGCTGGAATAAGCGAGCTTATAGGGCATATTACCGTTACTTCAGGTCTCAACAATAACCCTAAGCTGCGCCGCGCCAACCGTATAAAAACCATACAAGCGTCATTGGCGATAGAAAATAACACGCTTACCGTTGAGCAGATAACGGCATTATTAAACGGCAAACGCATTTTAGGCACGCCTGCTGAAATTAAAGAAGTAAAAAATGCTTATGAAGTTTATGAGCAGCTTTTAACTTTTAATCCGTACAGCGTCAGTGATTTGCTTAAAGCGCATGGCATACTTATGGCTGACCTTGTAAAAAATGCAGGACATTTCCGTACCGGCGGTGTAGGCGTATTTAAAGGCAGACAGGTAGTTCATATGGCGCCTCCTGCCGAATTTGTGCCGGAGCATATTGGTAATTTAATAAACTGGTATCAAAAATCAACTGCACACCCGCTGATTAAAAGCGCGGTGTTCCATTACGAATTTGAGTTCATCCATCCCTTTGCTGACGGCAACGGACGTATGGGCAGATTGTGGCATACGTTACTTCTGGCTGAATGGAAAGAAATACTGGCGTGGATACCGGTTGAAACGCTTGTGAAAGAACGGCAGGAAGAATATTATGACGCGCTCGGCAAAGCCGACAAAGAAGCAGACAGCACTGTGTTTGTAGAGTTTATGCTGACGGCGCTTAGGGACGCATTAAAAGAAATGATTGTTGCCGATCAAGATGTTAAACAAGATAATGACCAAGTTGGCGACCAAGTTGCTGACCAAGATAGTGGGCAATATAGCGAACAAGAAAGTGATGGCATAAGCGAACAAGATAATTGTCAAACTATTGAATTTGGTGAAAAAGAACTTAATATTATAGAAAATTTATCAAAAAAAACATTAGACATTATAAACGATTTCTTAAATGAAAGAAGAAGTAATAACGACCAAGTTAATAAACTGCTTTATGCCCTCTCCGATGAAACTTTGTCGGCAGTAGAGTTAATGAAACGGCTTAACCTTAAACACCGTCCTACTTTCCGCAAAAACTACCTTAAACCTGCGCTTGCCAAAGGTTTAATTGAAATGACGATACCGGATAAACCAAACAGCAAAAACCAAAAGTATAGAAGAAAAAAGTAAAATAATAAACACAGCCCCATGGCTTCATTGCCGTGGGGCATTTTCTATGTATGGGAGTGATTAAAAATGGCAAATTACTGCGCCAACAGCATAGTCTTTTACAGCAAACGAAAAAAACCGCTTGAAGAAATACGCCAGCTTGTAAGTAAATGCCTTGGCGACAGAAAGCTTAATTCAATAAAACAGTTTCTAAAATTCTGCGGTTTGCCAAAAGTCGCTAACGGTGAATACTGCGACGGCAGGGATTACTTTGCTAACTGCGACGCTAACGTCGAAAAAGATACGGCAGGTTATTACCTGCGTGTAGATACCGAAAGCGCCTGGAACCCGAATATGACGGCACTGGAATATATGCTGAAAGAAAAATACAATGGCACGGTCAAAATGGTATACCAAAGCGAAGAACCGGGCTGTGAAATTTACGTTAATTCGGACAAGCTGGGCATTTATTTTACAGACCGCTATATAGTCGATTACAGCTACCAAGGAAGCGGCGATACCTATTACTTTACCTGGTGGAAAGAGGCGGTAGAGTTCTTAAACGAAAATTTCCCCAAAGCGCATCTCGGCTACGAAGAAGATTTGGAGAAGATAAGTAAGAAAATAACTAAAACCTACAATTTTTCAGAAAAGGACGGTGACTATTTTAGATTCAATAAATTTGATAGCTGCGACCGCATGATGATTAAAATAACAAACGAGAAAGAATAACGGAGGTAGAAAAATGGCAAATTATTTTACCAACAGAATTATCTTTTACGGCGAAGATAAAGAAGCTTTGGCGGATTTATTGGATAAGATTTCTGCCTGTGTAGATGAACCTGCAAAAAACAAAGTAAGGACGTTTTTGGAATTAGCCGGTTTAAATTCAGACGATGCAGAAGCGTATGCCGATAGGCATGACTTCTTTACATATTTGGATTTTGCAGTACAAGAAAACCCATACGGTTCTTATTTTGAAGTACAGACCGAAAGCGCGTGGTCGGCAAACATGGAAGGCTTTTATAAGGTATTGCGGAAAAACTATGACGGCAAAATTAACATGGTATACCAAAGTGAAGAAAGCGGTTGCGGTATATTCATCAACTCTGATACAGAGGGTTTCTTCTTTACCGACAGATACAGATTAGATTACTGCTATGGCGATAGTTCGGTTAGGGAATATTTTAGTACCTGGCAGGAAACGGCAGAGTTTTTAAATGCAGCCTTTCCCAAAGCTAAAATAACACCGTATACTACACTTGCTGATGCAGTAAACAGGATAGAAAGCCTGTACCATTTTGACAGCAGAAAGCAGGAGTATATTTATCTTGACCGTTTTAAATGCAGCGAAGAAGAAGGAGGCTTAGCAGCATGACAGCAACAGCATTCATCTGCCCGCAGGGCGATAAAGTAAAAATAACGGATTGTTTAAAATCCTGCGTAAAAAAGCAGCGTTGTATGTTCCTGCCGACGCTGAGGGCAATAGCACAGTCTTTGGAAAGGAACATTAAAGAGCCTACGGTAACGGAGCTTCTCTGCGGCATAAGGGAAACGTATTTAAAGAAAACAACTGATTATGCCGTTGACCCCATGCAGCAGCTTTACGCTCTGCACGGCAGTGCCGTCCATACAATTAATGAAGGTCATACGGAAGGTAATATTTTAAGCGAAGAACGTCTTGCTGATGAAGTGACAAGCGGCAAATTTGACCTGTACGGACAGATTATAGACCTGAGCGACAAAACGCTTGGCGACTACAAAATAACAAGTTCCTACAAACTTATGCGTGCTTTGGGCTACTACAAAGTGGATGTGCCGACAGGCGAAGTATACAAGACAGGCTTAAGAAAAGGCCAGCCCAAGACGAGGAAAGAATGGCGTACTGACGGTGTGCGCCATATCTTAGACTGGGCAATACAGGTTAACTATTACCGCATACTTTTAGAGCAGCGCGGCTTTAAGGTTGAAAGCATGAAAATACAGGCATTTTGCCGTGATTTCAGTTTGCGTATAGCAGAAGAAAGAAATATCAGGAGGCAGGTATATATCATCAATATTAACAAAATATCTGACCGCTGGATTAAGCTGTACATGGAAACCAAAGCAAAACGCTTAAAGGAAGCTCTTGAAAAAGGTTATCTGCCGCAGCTTTGCACGCCCAAAGAACGCTGGAATGACAGAAAGTGCAGAGACTACTGCGCAGTTGCCGGTAACTGTCCTTACGGCAGAATGGTAAAAGCCGGTATGAAGCAGGCAGCGTGAAAGCGGCCTGCTATTTTTATGCCTAAAAGGAGGAAGAATTATGAGTTTATTTGATAACGTACAGAGATTTCAAACGCTGGGTATAACAACCGAAACTATCAATAACGGCAAATTTCAAAGAGAAATTTATGAAGCAATGCTCCGTTTTAAATCGCTTGACTGGGGCGATGTATCAGAAACCGATACCGAAAACAATAACGAAGCTGTTAAAACTTTTGGTATGGTTTTAGGGGCATATAATACCTCAAAGGGCAAAATATGGATTATTGCTGAAAGTAGTACCGGCAATGAGTATGACAGGCTGACAGTTCTTTTCCCAAATGAATATTAAGATTGAACGAACTTGCCTATATAGCAAAATGGAAGTATAATATTACTAAAATAATGCTATCGGAGGTGAGCGCAATGCTTATAAAACCGTCTGCTGCTATTAGGCAGAACTATAACGAAATATCGGAACTGTGCAAAAAAACCAAAGAACCGGTTTACCTTACAAAAAACGGCGAAGGCGATTTGGTTGTTATGGATATAGACAGCTTTAACAGGCGCGAAAAAATGCTGAAACTTAGGGAAACACTACTTACGGTAGAAGCAGAACGTCTGGCCGGGAATAAAGAATATACTGTTGACGAACTGGAAAATTATCTTGATGACGTGCTGAAAGGAATAGAAAATGGAAAACTTGAAGCAGTATAAGGTAATTGTTTCGGATAAGGCAAGGGAAGCGCTCGGAGAGATTATCGCTTATATTGCGGCAGACAGTTTGCAAAATGCCCAAAGCATAAAAGCGGATATAATAAAAGCCATACGCTCGCTTTCGGTATTGCCGGAAAGGGCACCGTTTCTTGATGGCGAATTTATACCGTATAATAAATACCGCAAGCTTGTTATTGCAAAGCGTTTCCTTGTAATTTATCAGTTTAAGGATGAAACGGTTTATGTAGACTATGTTGTAGATTGCAGGCAGGATTATCAGTGGTTGATAAAATAATAAAGTATTAATTAAAGCAGGCAGCCATTAAAGGTTGCCTGCTATTTTTATGTCCTGGAAGGAGAACGCTAATATGGAAAACACTAATATTGCTAAAAAATTACTCGCCGTTATGGCTGAATGTGCTTATGTGGCCAAAAACGGATTGAACAGCTTTCACAAGTATAAATATGCCACGGCAGAAGATGTGCTGCAAAAGGTTAATGAAGCTCTGACGAAAAATAAAATAGCCTGTGTTGCTGTGCCGGAACTGATAGAATTTACAGACGTTACCAATCTTAAAGGGAATACCGAGCATCTGGCAACGGTAAGGGTCGAGATAAGCCTTATTGACAGCGACAGCGGGGAAGAAGTAAAAATTTATGGTATAGGCAGCGGTCAGGACGCAGGCGATAAAGCCGTTATGAAAGCACAGACAGCAGCAATGAAGTATGCCTATATGCTCAGCTTCTGCATTGCCACCGGTGATGACCCCGAAGCAGACAGTAAGACTGACGAGAATAACTATGCTGAACCGCAAAGTGGAGCTGCAAAACAAAAAACTGCCGCTAATAAAGCAAAGGTAAAAAATAAACCTGTACCGGTAAGCAATGAAATAATCTGCACAGGTTGCGGAGAAGTTATCGCCAGCGACAGGGTAATTGAATATTCTGTGGCTAAATTCGGGCACCCGCTTTGTATGAATTGTCAAAAGCAGGCAAATAAAGCAGCATAGGAAACGGCGGTACTATGCAGGAGTTAAGTTCAACTGTAACGCGTATATTAATGAAGTAAATAACTGGATAACAGCACTGGTCTTTTCAGAAGGATATATGAAAAGGCCTGTGCTCACCGGTTGCACAGAGCAGAAGCATAAGCTTATAAACATAATAACAGAATATTTAATTTAAAAGCTAAGCGCAGGTTAAAACCTGCGCTTTAATTTTTTGCAAGTAAAAAGGAGAACAGTATATGAAATACGGTTATGTGCGGGTTAGCACTAGAAAGCAGCAACTAAAGGGGAATTCTATTGATGAACTGAGCATGAAGTTGGAAGCTGAAAAATGTGATGAAATTATAGTGGAGCAATTTAGCGGCAAGACTACACACAGGCCGAAGTTATTTGCTTTAATAAATTGTCTAAAAGCCGGTGACACACTGGTTGTTACAAAACTTGACAGGCTGGCAAGAAATGTATCGGAAGGGATTGAGTTAATACAGGCATTATTCACCAAAGGCGTTAATGAGCATATTTTCAACATCGGCCTTTTGGAGAATACCGCAGTTAATGTCAAAACAGGTCATATGATTCTGATATTTTACCTGTTTCTTTTAATAAATGTTTTATCTTATCAGCAGTTTTTTTATAAATTTTAATATCTTTCAAATCTGGGTTCTGTCTTAATACTTTAAATACAATGTTGATTATGTACATATCTGCTTTATTAAGGAAAGTTTTTATATCTTTTAATTCCTTAACACCCTTTTTATCTTCATCCCATTTAGGTGTGGGATTTTTAGCCCATACCTCAAAATATTGAGAAAATTCCTTACGAAAATAGTAAATTTCTTTAGCCGAAATTGCAGATAAAACTTGATAAAAGAAATAAAATTTGCGAAATCCGTGAAAGGTTTCTTCTTTCAGGTCTGTTAAATAAGTTCTAGGTATTCCCGTTTTATCAGATAATTTATTAATAAATAAAGGGCTAATGTTTACGCTTTTACCGGTTATATATTTATTCAGTGAAGTATTATCAATATCTAAATCAAAAAAATAAATTAAATATTTTTGTTTTAGTTTTATAATAAAAGGCTTAAAATCCTGAAGCCAATAATTTTTATAATTATAAAATTCACAATAATTATTTTCACCAGCTATTTTTTTGCATTTATATATAGCATTGGAATTGGATAATTTCGTAACATCCGGAACTCTGTATTTGCATGATTTTATTAGCTGTTCAATAGTACCTTTATTAAAAACACAATCAGTATCCAAATAATAGCAGGGACCAATTAAATATCCATAAAGCATGCAGTTAAGACGCTTTTTAAGGGCATCATTTTTTAATTGAGGGACCGAATCTTCCCTAGAAATTTTAGCAAATATATAATCTATATTATCTAAATAATCTATATAACCATCTTTCAATTCATTAATGAAAATTTCAATAATTTTATATGTAAAATATTTATGCGCTTTTGTTAATTGGCTTTTCTGACCTTGTCCATAATTTATTGAATATATTAAAACAATAGACCATATTAAAATTCTAATTTTAAACAAATGATAATTTTCCGTGTTCTTATTTCTTACATATGTTCCAAATAATATTTTTTGATTTATTATATAAGAAAGCAAAAAAGAATGATACATACTCCAAAATGGCCAACGAGGCAATATTTCAGAGTTAAGATTTTTCTTTAATAATTCTATCAATTGCCGCTTATTAAACTTTAAAAGAATATGACTTAAATCTTCGCGCTCGCTGTTAGCGGGTTCATTTTTTAATTTATCATTTAATGTATTAAAGTTTAAAATAAAAGTTTTAATAATATAATCTAAATATATAAGATTTCTCGTCAAAATTTGAATCTTATCTTCAAAAGTATTTAATTCTTGTTTTATCATGTGCTTATACAGGATAAATATATCATTATAAAATAGTATAGATAGATTTCCATCAAAATTTGAAATAAAATATTTAAAGTTTTTTCTTAAATATCTAAATTTCATACTAAAAATTATGATTTCAAATCTTATGCGTTCTAACAAATTATATTCTATTTCTATCACATATTCGCAAAATTTATAAAATTTATGCCCGTAGCGTTTTTTATTTCTATATTTAGCACATTCGTTTTCAAAAAATTTCAAACTATTAAAAATATGCTTAAAAATATTTTTGTCATTTATATCATATTCTTCTAATATTAATACATATAAAATATCATTTAATAAATTTTCTCTATTAAATATAAAAGAGGTATTAGCTTTAGTTAATACTTCTTTTATATTTAATCTTTGGCTATCATTTAATTTCTTATACTGTTCTAAAATTTCTAGGTAACGCCTAATATTGTTCTTCATAAAATACTCCGATATTATAAAAAATTGCTAATTTGCAAAGTGCGCATAAATATACTGCAAGATAGTATACTTAAGTAAAGGTCGGTGAACAAAAAATCTTTCATCATTATGAACGATAGTTCATGGTAAGCCTGGCAGAAAAGAAAGTTTCTCAAACAATACCGGGAAGACCCAGCCGTCCGAAAAATTTTCAATTATATAAAGGAGGACCAAAAAATGAATTACATTAAAAACCATTATACCTTCAATGACATTTGCGTTATCGACATTCCGATGAAAAGCTCTTGCCTTGCAGCACTTACGCCGGAGATTGTTAAATGGACTTCGGCCGTACCGGTTGTAATTTCTGCACCTACTGGCGCAGGCAAAACGACTTGGGTTTGCGGGGATTTAACAAGAACAGTTGCCCTTTATGGAAAGAAAACATTGCTGCTGGTTAACCGTACAGCTTTGACCTTGCAAATTGCGCGCAACTTACTTGAAAAAATTTACTTTGATAAAGCAGTAAAGTACTATGCAGTTGAACGCGATAGGTTGCCGAAAGCCCTTGTGGAAAATAAAAATAGTTGGTATGACTTCGGCAGTATCATTGTAATGACGTTGCAAAAATTTGCCGATATGGAAACCAAGAGCTTTCTGTTCAATAATATCGGTGCTGTTGTAGTTGACGAAGCGCATTTTTTTATGGCAGATGCCCTTTTTAACACTGAGACCGGGAATGCGTTCGATAAAATTTTTAGTACGTTTTATAATTCTTTAAAGATTTTTATTTCTGCAACGCCGCAAAATATCCTGCCGGCGGTAGCAGAAAAAGGCATGGAACGTGTAGGGACTTATATGCACGAATTGTCCCCTATCGATGCTGTTAGGATTGATGGTGTTAATGCTTGGGTGGCACGTTATCAATACCATCATCAGTGCTACTACCAAGAAGCGGCTGTCGAATATACTTTCCCGGTGACAAAACAGAATTACACCTTTGTGCCTTTGGAAGATAAGGGCGATTTTGTATCCACCATTAAACCACTTATTGCTGATTTGCAAAATGACAAAGCCGGCAAAACGATTATTTTTATTAACGACAAAAGTGCCGGTGAAGCGGTGGTTAAAGAGTTAGAAGCCAAGGGAATTACGGCTGTATTTGTTGATTCCAGCACCAAGAATAAAGACGTCATGAGCCCGGACTGGATAGAATATGAGAAAATTATTGGCTACGAAAAATTTGGCGTGGATGTGTTGGTTTGCACATCAGTTTTGGATAATGGCATTAACATTAACGACCGTAACGTAAAAAACATTTTTGTTTGTGCTGATAACGAAACTGCATTTAAACAAATGGTAGGACGTGTACGTTTTCCACGCGACAAGAGCAATTATAATGTTAAAGTATATTTTGTTAATTATAACATTAGATATTTTAATCAAAAATTTAAATATTATAATAATATTCTTGATGATTTAAAGAAAATAGTAAACCCATATGCAGAGGACGAAAGGACGAATATCGATTATATTAGATACTGCATCGGCCAAAGAAATAATGTATGTAAAGTAATAGGTATTAGTAAAAAAAATGAGTTCTTTGTCAATTTCTTTGTCAATCCGTTTACAATGGCGGCACTGGAGGACTTGATTGCCCATTATCAGAGAATCTTAAAGGCTTTAAACGGTGAAAGCATTGAAAAATATTCGGCGATAGCTGTTGGAAAAGTCGCTTACCTCAGTGTAGTTTCGGCATGGTTTAACAACATGTATTCGATTCCGGGATGTGACGAATATTATCAAAAGAGAAAGAAAGTGGAGGATTTTTTGGAGAAATCCTGCAATGGTAAGGCCCGTTATAGTAAAGAAGGGCAGAGTAAAATAAAAAAAATAATGAACGATTTCAGTCAGTATGCCTTTGGTAGCAAAGTATCTGAGTTTAAGTCGATAGGTAGCATTAACAAATTTATTGCGAATATCGGACTTGATTATCGATTTGAGTCGGTACAGGATAACTCGATAGCGGATAGACCAACGCTGTGGATTGTTAAGAGAGGGGGACAAAAAAATGACTAAGAAGTATTATGCGGTAAGCGGGTATTACGGGTTTGGTTATTTTGACAACTGGGATAAAGTATTAAGATGCCGTAAGTATGTTGGAAAAACGAAATATGTTGAGGGATTTGCTACGTCAGCTGAAGCTGCTATAGCGGCATACAGTGCTTTCCGTACTTACAATATAAATTATAAGTACAAATTACTGAATACGCCATTGTTAAAGACAAATAGATTACAGTTCCGTAAAAATTTGCTTGTGCCGGAGGATGGCGAATGAAACCAAAAAGATTAAAAGAAAGAAGAAATTCAAGACTTAATAATATAGTGGTGGACAAATATGACATCTGCGATATAAATATGGAACAGATAAATTTAATTGCCGAGATAGTTTATCGGCTGGCTGTAAAGGAGGAGACGTATAATGTCAATAGAAAAAAAGCTGCGTGAGCTTAGAGCGAAGGGGCTTGATGTTAAAGCTGTTGCGTATGCGAGGTTTTCATCCGAGAACCAGAGGGATGAATCTATCGATGCGCAGATTCGGGCAATGAAAGAATATGCCGAAAGAGTTGGTTTGCCAATTATCAGGTTTTACATCGATAAGGCGCGTTCTGGGACGAATGACGACCGCGACGAGTTTCAGCAGATGATTGCTGATTCTGGACGCAAAGAGTTTCATTTTGTTATTGTACATAAATTTGATAGATTTGCCAGAAACCGTAGGGATAGTATGGGCTATCGAGTGGAGCTTAGCAAGAACGGTGTTAACGTTGTTAGTGTGCTGGAAAGTTTTGATGAAGATACGCCAGAAGGTAAATTGATGGAAGGCATGGTAGAACTTCTTGCGGAGTTCTACAGCCTTAATCTGGCGAGAGAGGTGAAAAAAGGTTTAAAAGAAAACGCATTAAAAGCACAGCATACAGGTGGGCTTCCGCCTTTCGGTTATGATGTAGACCCGATTAGCAAAAAATTAATTATTAATGATAATGAAGCTGAAGGTGTGAAGCTTATTTTCGGGATGGTACTACAACACGCATCATATAATGATATAGTTGACCGTTTAAATGAACTTGGGTATAAAAGTAAAAACGGAAATTATTTTCGTAAAACTTCCATTTATGATATATTGCGAAATCCAAAGTATTATGGCTTATATTTTTACCGAAGGACAAAGCCCAAAGATTACTATACTAAAAGCCGTAATAACCATGATTACAATAATAATGAGGATATGATTATAATACCAGATGGAGTTCCGGCAATTATATCTAAAGAAGATTTTGAAAAAGTTCAGCAGATTTTAGATGAACGAAGGCGCCATAAAGCTATAATACGCCAGGAGCAATATCTTTTGTCAGGGAAGATTGTATGTGGGATTTGTGGTGCAGCATATTCTGGAAATAGAAAGAAAACAGCCAATCCTGATAAGCCGTATATTACTTACCGCTGTAATAACAGACCATATAGAACAGGTAAAACCTGTAATAATAAGGAAGTAAACCGGGATATGATAGAAGAAGCGGTTTTAAAATTACTTGGTGAAGTAATTTTTGATGTTAAAATAGTTCCTAAAATATTTGAGCGTTACAAGGAATTGGTTGCTAATGAAACTGAAAGGTCTGACGCTGTTCTTAGAACTTTAAAATTGAAAAAAGAAAAAGTACAGACTGGTATAAAAAATATACTGAAGGCAATAGAGGTATCCGAAAGCCGAACATTGCTACAACGCCTTGAGGAGCTTGAAAAAGAAAAAGAGGTGATAGATAAAGAAATTAATAAAAACGAGGCAAAGCATAAGCCGCAGGTTTTTGATTATGAGTTGGTCGAGCGTACATTTAATGAAGCAAAAACGCTATTTAAAAAAGGTTCGCTGCCAGAGACCAAGCAACTAATTTCGATGTTTGTAGATAAGGTAGTAGTACATGAAGACCGCGTTGAAGTTATCTTCAACGCGGTTCCTTTTTATTATCGGAAGAAATATCCGAAACTAAGATTTTATATAAACCGAAATCTTGTAAAAATTAAACAACGGTTGTAAAAAAGTGTATAATTAATGTCAATTTATAGGAGGTAGCTATTATGGGTAATGATGAAATTAGAAAAATTGGGTCTAAAATTGCCTATTATAGAAGATTGAGGGGTTTGAGCCAACGTGTTTTAGGAGAACTGGTTGGTGTGTCGCGCAGCAAAATATCTGATATTGAGCTTGGAAAGGATAACCTTGATATAGAATTGTTTGCGAAAATTGCTGAGCGCTTAGGCATCGATTATTCAGAAATAATAAAGTGGTAAGGCAATATATTTAAAATAGAATGGGAATTTTTAGGCTCTAAGAAAAGTTGAGGTCTATTATATATATAACGCGAAATTTTAAGCTGCTAAAATTTCATAGAATGAATTGCGCAGACGCTTTGCACATGATTCCATACTGCGTACAGCAAAGTGGTTTATAGAGAAGTAGAAATAAAGGGTTAAGAACGATTCCCGTTAGCGCTACCAAATGGCTGACAATTTTTTTACGATAAATAAGCTCTGATATTTAAGTATCAGGGCTTTTGTTATTTTTATGCAAAAGTAAAAGCAGTGCCGTAATAACGGTACTGCTTTTAAAGTTTATGCTTGTTTAAGTTAATGTATTTTTAATTCAGCGGTATTATATTTAATTTATTCCAGTTCCTTTAAAATATCGGGGAAGGGCTGAAGCGTGCGGCGCAGGATGCCGTTAATATAGGCAATGGCAATGCCATAATTGGTAATGGGCACGCCCTGATTTTTGGCGCAGCTTATGCGGTGCTGCATTTCTTTTTCGTTAAGCATGCAGGCGCCGCAGTGAATAATCATTTTGTACTTGGTTAAGTCTTCGGCAAAGGCGGTGCCGCTTGTCCATTCAAAGGCAGGTTCTGCACCGGTAAATTTCCTGATCCACGCCGGCAGCTTTACGGTGCCGATATCATCGCACTGGCGGTGGTGCGTGCAGCCTTCGCTGATTAAAATGCGGTCGCCGTCTTTAATACGCTTAAGCATATTTACGCCGCGTACTGCTTCTTTTAAGTCGCCTTTGTAGCGTGCAAATAAAATGGAAAATGATGTCAGTAAAACATCATTTGGCACCGTTTTGGCAACAAAGCCGAAAATCTGGCTGTCGGTAATGATGATTTTCGGTTTTTCTTTCAGTGCGGCAAGGCAGCTTTCGAGCTGCTTGTCCTGCGTTACAAAAGCCGTTGCCCCTGCGTCCAAAAGCCCGCGTATAACCTGCTGCTGCGGCAGTATAAGCCTGCCTTTTGGGGCGGCGCTGTCTACCGGCACAACCAGTACGGCGGTATCGCCGGGGTTTACCAGGTCGCCTACAAGCTGCTGCGTACTTTTTTTATCCGGCACAAGGGCGGCAAGGGCAGTGCGCAGTTCCGCAATATTTCTGCCGCTGACGGAACTTACGGCCATACATTTTACGCCGAGTATTTTTTCGTAATTTGTCAGGTCTGCTGCGGCTTCCGCTTTGGTAAAAACAGCTATA
>ENA-OWRJ01002744-OWRJ01002744.1-human-gut-metagenome-genome-assembly--contig:-NODE-2744-length-14272-cov-3.934726_pt1 | contig 14272 bp, 14 predicted proteins | sample MGYA00248269_ERZ651897 | MGnify/ENA primary metagenome ERZ651897 (study PRJEB26924, sample SAMEA4378252) | human gut metagenome | biome: human gut; feature: human-associated habitat; material: faeces...
CTTGTGTGCGACGTTAAACCGGAGCACCAGATGGAAAAAGTTCTGTTTGCCGCCGACGAGCTTACCGGCCTTATCGGCGCGGCCGCTTTAATGCGCCCTTCCAAAAGCGTAAGCGACATGGAAGTAAAATCCATTAAAAAGAAATTTAAAGATAAAAAATTTGCGGCAGGCTGCCACCGCGAAGTAATTGCGCAGGGCGCCGAAATGCTTGGCTGGACGCTTGATGAGCTGTTTGAAAAAACCATTGAAGCCATGCGCGTTGACGAAGCTAAAATAAACGAAATCTGCGCAGCGCTGCCGCCGAAGGAATAACATGAAGAAAAAAGTACTTGCCGCCATGAGCGGCGGCGTAGACAGTTCTGCCGCGGCAATGCTGCTTTTGCAGCAGGGTTACGAAGTTATTGGCGTTACGGCGCGTATGTTTAACGGCTGCGATATCGGCCTGCCGGATGCGCCGCTTAATATTGACCGCGACATTAAAGACGCACAGGCCGTAGCGCAGAAACTCGGCATTGAGCACAAAGTTGTTGATTTAAGAGCCTGCTTTAACAGGCACGTTATACAGCACTTTGCCAGCGAATACCACTGCGGCAGCACTCCCAACCCCTGCGTGGACTGCAACAAATACATAAAATTCGGCGCACTGTTGGATTACGCCAGGAAGCTCGGCTGTGACTATCTGGCAACAGGGCATTATGCACGCATAGTTTACGATAACGCAAAGGGCCGCTGGCTTTTGGCGCGCGGCGAGGACCACCGCAAGGACCAGAGCTATATGCTGTTTTCGCTTTCGCAGGAACAGCTTTCGCACGTGCTGCTGCCCCTTGGCGGCGTAAGCAAAGACGAAATACGCAAGCTTGCCGCCGAAGCAGGCCTTGTTACCGCCCAAAAGCCGGACAGCCAGGATATCTGCTTTGTGCCTGACGGCGATTATGCAGGTTTAATCGGGCGCATCGGCAAAGCTTCCGATACCGCCGGTAATTTCGTGCATCTTAACGGGCAGGTTCTCGGCCGCCACAAAGGGCTTGTAAATTACACCATCGGCCAGCGCAAAGGCCTTGGCATTGCCTACGATTACCCTTTATATGTAATAGAAAAAGACACCGCTTCCGGAAACGTTATGGTAGGCCCGGCAGAAGCTTTGTTCAGCCGCGGCCTGCTTGCCAAAAACTGTAATTTTATTACCGAAGCCGCCCTTACCGGACCGCTGCGCGTAACCGCCAAAACACGCTACCGCCAGCAGGACGTACCGGCAACCATTGAACCCTGCGGCGAATACGTAAAAGTTACCTTTGATGAACCCATGCGCGCCGTTACGCCGGGGCAGGCCGTTGTATTTTATAACGGCGAATTTATTGTTGGCGGCGGTATTATACAAAGCGCGCTGAAGGAGTAAGCCATGAAAAAAACTATTGCCGCTTTGGCAATCTGCCTATTTGCAGCCGGTGCTGCGCACGCTGCAATGCCGCAGACGCCAAACACAATTACGCCGGATTTACTGGCAGAAGCAACGGCAAAACTGAATAACCCGCCAGCGGAAAACCCAGCCGGCACGGAACAGCAGAACGCCCTAACGCCAAAAGAGAGCCCGGAACCCGAAAGCAGTAATACAACCGCGCCAAACGGCACAGCACCTGAGCAGGAAGCTGCCGTAAAAACACCGGTAAATGTAAAAACCGCTGAACCAAACGCCGAAAAGGGCAAAAATACCGTACAGCAGCAGGTTAAACAGCCGCGCGTTGTACGCCGTACGGTAAAAATAGAACCTGCCAAAGAAAACTGGTACTTAACTAAACCGGCAGATTTTACCTACTATGTTAATAAAACAGCCCCTTCTTACAGCCTGGCAATACCCACGGCCTTCGGCGCGGATTTGCTGGCAGGGCTGCCCGCAGAAGGCCCGATGATTACCCGCGGTGCGGATGACGCAACGGCAATGATGTTTAACGCCTCCCTGCCGGACGGCAAAGCCTCAGTGTTTAAAGACGCGCTGGCAGGCAAACAGCTGATGGCGCCGCCTGCACCGGTAACACGCCACCTGAAAGAAAAAGGCGAAGAAATTATTGAAATTACCGAATTTGAAGCGCCGCCGCAGTACAGCTACCGGCAGGTAAATACCGAAGCTTTAAACCTGCCGCCCCAGCTGCAAAACCTTGTGCTTACGGAAGCAGGCGAATACAAAACCTTTCAGGGGCTTAACACCCGCTATATGCAGTTTAAATGCACCAGCGGCAATGTGCCCTGCCTGCTGCGCCTTACGTTTACGCAGCACAGCGGCTACCAGTACACAGGTTTTTACCTGTTCCCCGAAAATAAGCGCCTTACCTTCATCCCCCTTGCGGATTACTCCGCACGCAGCCTGCAATGCGGGCAAAGTTCATTGTTTGATAAATATTAAAAGACTTACAAAAACAAAACCTGCCTCCGGACAGATTATTTCCGTACCGAAGGCAGTTTTTTTATGCGTTGTAAGCAATACCGCATTATAAAAATTTTTGTTTTACGCTTTTTGCGAGAGCAAAAGCCCCAGTATAATCAGCACGCCGCCCGCCAGCATTTTTACCGTTACGGGCTCGTTTAAAACAATTACCGCCGAAGCAACAGTCAGCACCGGCACAGCATAAATATAAGCGCTCGTTTTAACGGCGCCCAGCACTTTAACGGCATAGTTCCACGTTACAAAGCACATGGCAGATGCACCCAGCCCCAAAAACAAAATATTAAACAAATATGCCGGGTTGTAAAAGCGTGTTAAATCCGGCGTAAAGCCGAAGATATATAAAGCAGGCAGCATAAACAGCAGCCCGTAAAAAAAGATATGCCGCGTAATTAAAATGGTGTTGTAGCCGAAGGTTGTTATTTTGCGCGTCAGCACGGCGTAAAGTGCCCACACGGCGGCAGCGCTTAACGCTAAAATATCGCCGGTAAGGTTAAACTGCATGCCGCTTTCGGCAGTGCTTATGAGGTAAATGCCTGCCATGGCAAGAACAAAACCAAAAATAAAACGCCGGTGCGGGCGTTCCTTACCGCGCGAAGCCGCAAAACCTGCCAGCGCCGTAAAAAACGGAGCCGTACAAAGCAGCACACCAACATTGGAAGCCAGCGTATAAGTAAGGGCTATGTTTTCCAGCAAATAATAAAGCCAAATGCCGGTAAGCCCCGCTGCAACAAAATAAGCCTCCTGCCGCAGGCCGCCATAAGGCAACAGCCGCGGGCAAATGGCAAACAGAGCCAGATAGCCGATAACGAAGCGGCAAAACAGAATTTCCACCGGTAAAAATCCCGTAAGCAGTATTTTTGTTGAAATAAACGTAACGCCCCACACAAAAATGGTTATAATTGCCGCTGCATGGCCTCTTGTCTTATCCACGGCACTCCCTCCTTAACAAAATATTATAACAAAATCTGTCTGCTGTTTCCTGTAAAAAAACGTCAAAAAAAGACGGCCCTGTAAAAAGGCCGCCCCTTAAAAATTCCCGGTTATGCCAATTCTTTAGGTTCGCTGGTAAAAGAATATTCCGTTGCTTTAATGTTATCAAGATAAAAAACGGTCATAACGCCGTCATCGGCATTATACATATTTTTCAAAACCGGTACGGCTTCCAGCATGGCAGCGCGCGCTTCGCGGCGGTCATCCATTTTTACCTCGCCGTCAAGGCGAATCCAGCTGTCCTGCCCTTTCATGGCAGAAATTTCCACGCGCGGATTTTCCAAAAGCTGTTTGTAAACGTTTTTGGTTTTTGCGGTAATAAAATACAATTTGCCTTCAAATTCGCACACAGCGCCGAACGGACGTACACGCGGCTGATTGCCGTCCATTGTCGAAAGATAAAATACGCCGCTTTCTTTTAAATAATCAAGTACAGCAGACATTGTTTTTTATACTCCTTCCGTAAGCCGGTTTGTTTTGGCTTACGTTTTTATTATAACTCTGCCCGCACAAAAAATAAACAAACTTATATGCCCTTCGCCTGTAAAATGTTATAATAAAAATCAGCAGCAAGTTTAACGGAGGTGCCTTATGCTACTGTCCAATCTCAGCCTGATACTGGAAGGCGGAGGCATGCGCGGCATGTTTTCGGCCGGTGTTTTTGACGCTTTTCTGGAAAAAGAACTGGTTTTCCCGCATATCGCCGGGGTATCGGCGGGAGCCTGCAATATACTTTCGTATATGTCGGGGCAAAAGGGCCGCACCAGGCGGATTATTGAAGATTATGTGGGCGACGACCGTTACTGCAGCGTAAAAAACTGGCTGCGCACACGCTCGCTGTTCGGTTTCGATTTTATTTTAAACGATATTCCCCGCCATTTAATTCCATTTGATTACGATGCCTTTTATAAATATCCCGGCAGGCTGGAGGTTGGCACAACTGACTGCGGCACGGGCGAATCAGTATGGTTCACGCAGATGGATATGGGCAGGAATTTTACGCCGGTGCGCGCTTCGGCATCGCTGCCGTTTCTGGCACCCATTGTGCATTTCGATAAACGCCGCCTGCTGGACGGCGCATTGACAGACCCTATTCCGTTTGACCGGGGGCAAAGGGCAGGCTACGATAAGTTTGTAATTGTGCTGACACGCAACAAGGGCTACCGCAAAAGCAGCACCGTTCCGGCGGCGCTGGTTAAACTGTGGTACAAGCATTACCCGCTTTTGCAGCAGATTTTGGCAGAACGCCCGCAAAATTACAATAAACAAATAGAAGCCGTTGAAAAACTTGAACAGGAAGGCAAGGCCGTTATTATACGCCCTCAGCAGCCGCTGACGATTGACCGGCTTGACCTCGACAAGGAAAAACTTTTAGCTCTGTACGACCACGGCTATGACTGCGGCCTGAAAGCGGCAAATAAAATTATAAAATTAAATTACAAATAAGGAGAAGCAATAGATGCAGGAAATAAAATGCCCCAAATGCGGCGAGGTGTTTCAGGTTGACGAAACCGGCTATGCCGCCATTGTAAAACAGGTAAGGGACGAGGAATTCCACAGGGAAATTCACGAACGCCTGGAACAGTTTGAAAAAGAAAAAAACGCTTCGGTAGAGCTTGCCAAAACAGCAACCGCCAAAGCGTATGATGTTGCGCTTGCCAAAAAAGCAATGGAAATTAACGATTTAAAAAGCCAGCTGAATATGCAGAAAATGTCGCAGGCCGCATCTTTACAGGACGCGCTTAACAAAAAAGAACTGGAGCTTGCGCAGAAAGACCAGTTGATTGCCGGGCTTACGGCGCGCTTAAACGCAGGCAAACAGGAAATTGAACTTGCCATTGCCAAAGTAGTTAACGAAAAGCAGCAGGAGCTTAATGATAAGGAACAAAGCATTTTGCAGCTTACTTCCGCCATTGAAAACGGCAAAAAAGAAAGCGAACTGCGCGAACAGACTTTAATTACCCAGTATGAAGAAAAACTTAAATTTAAAGACGAAGAAATTGAGCGCTATAAAGACTTTAAACTGCGCCAGTCCACAAAAATGGTGGGCGAAAGCCTGGAGCAGCACTGCGAAATAGAGTTTAACAAATTAAGAATGACCGGTTTTGCCAACGCGTATTTTGAAAAAGACAACGACGCGCGCACCGGCAGCAAGGGCGACTATATTTACCGCGAAGCGGACGAGGACGGAACGGAGTTTATTTCCATTATGTTTGAAATGAAAAACGAAATGGATGCCACTTCCACCAAAAAGAAAAACGAGGACTTTTTTAAAGAACTTGATAAAGACCGCCGCGAAAAAAACTGCGAGTACGCCGTGCTTGTTTCCATGCTGGAATCGGAAAGCGAGCTGTACAACACCGGCATTGTCGATGTTTCTTACCGCTACCCCAAAATGTATGTTATCCGCCCGCAGTTTTTTATTCCCATCATCACACTGCTGCGCAACGCGGCACAAAATTCGCTGCAATACCGCAAGGAATTAAGCGTTATTAAAACGCAGAACATTGATATTTCCAATTTTGAAAACGATTTAAATGAATTTAAAGATAAATTTTCGCGCAATTACCGCCTTGCCAGCGAAAAATTTAAAAAAGCCATTGAAGAAATCGACAAAACGATTGACCATCTGCAAAAAACCAAGGACGCGCTTTTATCTTCCGAAAACAATCTGCGCCTTGCCAACAACAAAGCGGAGGACCTTTCCATTAAGCGCTTAACGCGCAACAACCCCACCATGGCCGCCAAATTTGCGGACTTGGAAAAAGATTAAAACAATATAAAATCAAGCAGCCTTTAAGGCAGTGCCGTTACCGGCGCACCCTAAAGGCTGTTTTTTATTTGCTGTTCATTTATGCCAAATACCTTTTTAGTACCATTTTCATTTGTCTGTTTAACCAATTATATCCAATCCGGCAAATTATATTTGTTAATTTTTACAGCCTGCGCATAAAACCGCATGTTCTGCCATTACCAAACGCACAACGGCAAACGCCAACAGTGCCGCCAACGCCGACATTGCCGCAACACCGCCCCAGCCAAAGCTGCCGTAAAATATGCCGCCCAAACTGCCTAAAATGCTTGCACCACTGTAATAGCATATACAGTGAACCGGCCGCTGCTTTACCGTTTTTAACAAGCTGCCCGCACCATCCGCTGGCGCTTGCATGTGCACCGAAAAGACCAATAGTAAGTATGGCAAGGCCGATAATTTTTATAACCAGCAGATGATGAACCGTTATACCGGCACCGGCAGCTAACAGCAGCAAACAAAAACTGATAACACTGCCGCTGCCATACCGGGCTGTAAATTTTCCGGCAGCAGCGCTGCTGAAAGTTCCGAAAAGCTGCACCGCAAACAGAAAGCCTATAACGCTCTGGCTCAAATTATAAGGTGCATCTGTTAAAACATAAGTAATAAAATTATATACGCTCACAAAGCTGCCCATCATAAAAAAAGCAGCGCTACACAACAAGAATAATTTTTTATTTTCTTTTGCAAAAATCTCCGTGTTAAACCCTTTGCTATGTTTACGAACATAATTATGCTCCTGCGGCAGCAGAAACCATACTGCTGCGCCTGCCGCTACTGTCAGCAAGCTTAAACACATTACGGCATGCTGCCATCCGGTATAATCCGTAAGTATACTGGTTAAAATTCTGCCGCTGAGCCCGCCAAGCGTTGTACCGCACACATACATGCCTATGCCGAAACCGGTATTTTCCGGAGCAAATTCTTCATTGACATACGCCATGGAAAGTACCGGCACCAAAGCCAGAATACACCCCTGTACAAATCGCAGTGCCACAACGGCGGCAAAACTCTGCACCATGCCTGCCGTAAACAGCACTAAACTGCTTACCGCCAAACTGCCTGCCAGCATTTTACGCCGCGGCAGCTGCCCCGTAAACGAAGTAAGTACCAAAAGCGTAAGTGCCATGCCAAGCATAGCTGCCGAAACAGCAATGCTTGCCTGCGCAGGGTTAAGAAGAAAAGTAACGGCAATTTTGCTTATAACAGGCTGCAGGCAATACTCCATGCTGAAGGCAGCCGCGCCGGTAATAATAACACCAGCCACGGCCTTTTTATATCCGCGCTGCTGCGGATTTAATTTAGTTTTATTCATAACTTTCACACCCTTTTAGTTAACTATTTTCTTTACATGGTGATTATAACAGTTTTATAATAATAATAAAAATACTGCTATTTTATCTAAAAAATAACTTTTTATTATAATTTGAGGTGTGTTTATGGATATCAGCCAGTATAAAAACTTTATAACTATTATTGAAAGCGGCACTATTACCCTGGCAGCTTCGCGCCTTAATATCGCACAGCCTGCGCTAAGCAACCAAATAAAAAATCTGGAAAATGAGTTTGGAGCGGAACTTTTGCAAAAAGGGCGCGGTCACCGTGAAGTACGCCTCACAGGAGCCGGACAACTTTTTTACCGGCAGGCCAAACAATATGCCGCCTGCACGAAACACTGCACCGCGAAATTGACGATTACAGCAAAGGTGTAATCGGAACGCTTAAACTAAGCCTCTCTCCTTCACGCAGCGCAACGCTTATCCGCAACTTTATTATAAGCTTCCACAAAGATTATCCCTTGGTAAACTATATTTTTCACGAAGGCTCTATCGAAGAAATAGAACAGCATATTTTAACCGGTATTTCGGAAATTGCCGTTGCCAACGCTCCGCTTGTACGCCCTCATTTGTTTGATGTGCTTTTCCGCCGCCGCCAAAAACTTTACGCCGTATTTAACGGCAGCGGCAAGTGGTTTAAGCCCGGTACAGAATATGTAACGCTGGAAGATTTAACTTCTGTGCCTCTATGCCTAAGCGGCAGCCGCGGCCTGCTGACAGCACTTATGGAACATGAACACCTGCATGCTCAAGTGCTTTCTGAAAGTACCACGCGAACAACGGCGCTGTACTGGGCTAAGGCCGGGCTTGGTGTAGCCGTTGTTCCCTTTGAAAAATATGATGCTGTACCCTACCCGGGTTTAATATTTGCGCCGGTAAAACAAGAAAACCTTTTTACCTATAAAACTGTTTTTAAACTAAAAAACCAGCCGCTTTCTGCCGTTGCTTCACATTTTTTGAATTATTACGAAGCCAACTGCTACCCGGATACGGAAAAATTTTAAGAGCCTGCCCTAAGGATTTTACTTTAGCCATACCCCTATGGGTATATTATTTTATTAGTGATAATATTTTAATTGATATTTATTTGCAGTAAATTATTATTAATGTTATAATGAATAAAGCATTTAGCAATTACTAAAAAGGAGCTGATTTTGTGTCCGATACTTTATCCGTATGTGGCCTTACAATCTGCCGCGCCAGCAAGCTGCGCACCATGCTGCCTGTACCCGGCACTGAAATAGAAATACCATTAACAATTATAAACGGCGCTTTTGACGGCCCTACCCTTTTGGTAACGGCAGGCATTCACGGAGGTGAATACCCCGGCATTGCCGCCGCCATGGAGCTTGGCCGCAGCCTTGACCCGCAGGAAATTCACGGCAGCCTGATAATGCTTCACCCCGTTAATATACAGGGCTTCTGGGCGCGCCGCGAATTTATTGTGCCGGAGGACGGCAAAAACTTAAACCGCGTGTTTCCCGGCAATCCTGACGGTACTTTATCCGAAAAAACCGCCGGTTTAATCAGCAGCAGCTTCTTCCCTCTGGCAGATTTTTACGTTGACCTGCACAGCGGCGATATTCACGAAAGCCTGCACCCCTATGTTTATTATCCCGGCCAGCCGACAGAGGAACTGGCGGCCAAAGCCCGCAGCGTTGCCAAGGTATTAAACGTGGAATATATGGTGCGTTCAATGGCAACAGGCGGCGCCTATAACTACGCTGCTTCCACCGGCCTGCCTTCGCTTTTAATTGAGCGCGGCGGCGCAGGGCTGTGCCTGCATGAAGACATAGAAGAATATAAGTCTGACCTGAAAAATATTATGCGCAAGCTGGGCCTTCTTAACGAGCCGGTAAAACCGCGGCGCTATATACCGCGCGATGTAACGGATATTATTTACCTTGAAGCGCAGGAAACAGGCTGCTGGCTTCATCATATCCACAGCGGCGATTTTGTGGAAGAAGGGCAGATTCTCGGCCGCACAACCGATTTATTCGGTGAAACGTTAACAACCTATTACGCAAAGCAAAGCGGCATTGTACTGTATGTATGCCCGGCGCTTTCCGCCCCGCAGGGAACGGTACTGCTGGCTTACGGCAAAATACACAACGAAGATTAACCATAAAACGGCAAAAGAGAAGCACATCTGTTATGATATGCTTCTCTTTTTATTTTGCGTGGTTATTTTACTGTAATAAGTTCGTAACTGCGCGTACCCATGCCAATTTTTTCTGCATGCTCAAGGCAGGCCTTCCATTCCGATTCCGGAGTAATGTTATGGAAATGGTCATGCTTGGCTGCTTCTTCCGGGTCGGCGGCAATATGCTCTGCCAAAATGGAATTTTGCATTACCGGCGCTGCGTTTACCAAATCAGCACAGGCCTGGTCCAATGCAACAGGATCAAACGAAGCCAGCATGCCGATATCCGGCACAACCGGCGCATCGTTTTCGGCGTGGCAGTCACAGTAAGGCGATACGTCTACAATCAGGCTGATATGGAAATGCGGCCTGCCTGCCAGAATCGCCCACGCATATTCTGCCATGCGCTTGTTAAGCATTTCCATACTGGCACTCGCTTCTGGCGGATTAACGGCATCCATGGGGCATGCGCCGATGCAGCGCCCGCAGCCAACGCATTTGTCCCAGTCGATGTGGGCTTTTTTGTTTTCAATAACCGGCGCGCCGTGAGCGCAGATACGCTCGCAGGCATGGCAGCCGATACATTTGCTCTGGTCAACCTGCGGTTTGCCGTCATGGTGCATTTCCATTTTACCGGCACGCGAACCGCCGCCCATGCCGATATTTTTAATAGCTCCGCCAAAACCTGCCGCTTCATGCCCTTTAAAATGGTTCAGGCTGATAATAATATCGGCATCCATCAGTGCTTTGCCGATTTTGGCTTCTTTTACAACTTCACCGCCGGGAACAGGAACATAAGCCTCGTCGGTACCCTTTAACCCGTCGGCAATAATTACGTGGCAGCCTGTGGAAAAGGGGCTGAACCCGTTTTCATAAGCTGCAGTAATATGCTCCAGCGCATGCTTGCGGCGGCCTACATACAAAGTGTTGCAGTCCGTTAAAAACGGCATGCCGCCGAATTCCTTTACAACATCGGCCACGGCCTTGGCATAGTTGGGGCGCAAATACGATACGTTGCCGGGTTCGCCGAAATGAATTTTAATGGCGGCAAATTTTTTGTTGAAATCAATATTGCCGATGCCGGCCGCTTTAATAAGTTTTGCCAGTTTCTGCGGCAGGCTCAATCCTCCGTAGCCTGTACGCATGTCAGTAAAATAAACCTTTGCTTTCTCCATAATCATCCCTCCATAATTTTACGCTTAAATTAACGGCAGCACCGTTTTTTCAAAATACTGCGCCATTTCTTCGGGCGGATTCTGCCATTCGTTTTTAATCCACCACATTAAAAGGCCTACAAACGAATAAGTTATATGGTTCAGCAGAAAATCTCCGGGCAGAAGTTTTTTGTGCTGAGGCAGCCCCGGCAGCAGATAATTATTTATGTACTCGCAGAAATAGTTTTTAAGGTATTTTAAAAACAAACTGCTCTCTCCTGCCAGCAGTGCCGATACGTTTTTGCGGCTGTCGCGCAGATGGTAAAGAATATGCACCAGAATAATATGGTAACCGCCGCCCGCCAGTGAAAAATCGTGAGTTTTTTCTGCTTCCAATGCTTTGGAAAACACATGTTGGAACAAATCATCACACAGCGCTTTTACCAAATCGTCACGCGTTTCAAAATGCGCATAAAAAGTGCTGCGCCCGATGTTGGCTTTTTCAATTATTTCCTGCACGGTTATTTTATTATAGCTTTTTACCGCCAAAAGCTCAGTAAAGGCTTCAAAAATTGCCGCGCGTGTTTTTTGCTGACGCCTGTCCATTATCTCACCCCGCACAAATTTTAAAAAATGTACATTAACGCACATCTGCGCCGATTTGTTTATTGCCCCGAGGGTTTACTGCTTACTATAATTATAACAGATGAACCGTTTTTTATCATACACTTTGTTTGTTAATTAAAGTAAAAAGGCAGTAAAATGAAGCTAACGCACAAAAAATTTTTAATAACCAGCCTGCCGTTTACAGCGGCTTCCGTATCCGTGCCGCTTATCGGCGCCGTTGATACTGCCATTGCAGGCGGGCTCGGCAGCTATCATTACATTAATTCCGTTGCGCTCGGTTCAGTCATTTTCAGCACCATCTTCTGGATGTTTAACTTTCTCGGGCTCACGGCCTCCGGCTTTGCCTCTCAGTCACTGGGCAGCGGCAACAAGCAGGAGGAATTATGCGCATTTTTGCGCGGCAGCATTCTTGCCTGCGGCATAGGGCTTGTTATAATACTTTTGCAAAACCATATTTTTAACGCGGCTGTGCAGTTTTTTAACCCGCCTGCCGAAACACTGGTTTTTATGCGCCTTTATTTTAACATTATTGTTTACACCGTGCCTGCCGCCCTGTTTTACCAAACGGCACAGGGCTGGCTGGCAGGCATTATGCAGGTACGTTTTTCCGTTGCCGTGGGGCTTACGGCAAACATTGCCAACGCCCTGCTGGCATTTATACTGGTTTACGGCTGCGGTCTCGGCGTTGCCGGTGTGGCTGCGGCTTCCGCTCTTGCAAATATCCTGGCGGCAGTTCTCGCGCTGTACGGATTTTACAAAAGCAGGCCGTGTTCTTTAAAAAGCGTAAGCCCTGCACAGCTTTTCAGCGGGCAGGATTTTGCCAAACTGCTTAACTGCAGCGGGCATCTTGCTATCCGCACCCTGTGCATGCTGATAATGATTAATACCTTTATGTCGCAAAGCTCTGCCTTCGGCGGCGAAATTTTAGCGGCAAACTCCATTTTAATGCAAATTCAGTACGTTATGGGCGATATTTTTACCGGCTTTTCGCAGGCAGCAGCCATTTACTCAGGCATTGCCGCCGGTGAAGGCAACAAAAAACTGCTGCAAAGCACATTAAAAATCAGTGCCGTACAGTCGCTGGCAGCAGCCTTTTTGCAGACAGGCATTTACTTTGTGTGGCGCGCTAAAATTGCCGGGCTTTTTACCGGCCTGCCGCAAATTCTTGCTGCCGTAAACAGATATGATATGTTTATAGTTTTCTTCCCGGTTTTATCGGCGCTGGGCATTGTTTATTACGGCGTTTTTAACGGTACGCTGCAAACAACGCCCATCTGCATTTCCATGCTGTTTACCGCGGCGAGCTACCTGCTCGCCAAAGCCGCGCTTGTGCCGGAATTAGGCAACAGCGGCCTGTGGCTGGCCTTTCTGGTATTTTACGTTGCCCGCAGCGGATTTTTATTAATATTTGTGCCTTCGCTGCTGAAAAAATTTCCTTACCGCACATAAAAAAGCCCTCTTTATCAGCTAAAGCCGGTAAAGAGGGTTCTTTTATGCCAGTATTTCAAACAAGGCCGGGCAAAAATATGTCCGTTTCGTACACATCAGGCTTGCCGAGATGGCGCGAGGGAACAAAACTGCCGTGGCAGTCGCTGCCGCCGCTGATAAGCATGCCTTCAGCCCGGCAGTGCGTTAAAAGAAGCTGCGCGTCTTCTTCGCTGTGCCCGGAATGGTAACATTCAAAACCGTCAAAAGGCTCTTCAATCAATTCCACCAGGGTCTGCGCCAGCCCCGGCCCGTGGAACGCGCTTGCCGCGTGGGCGCACAGCGCAGCGCCGCCCGCACCGTGAATTGCCGCAATAACTTCGCTGATAGGTGGAAACTCCGGGAAGCCCAAATCGTTTTCAGCCGTAAAAATGCGTTTAAAAAAATCGTTCACGCCGCTGCACAAGCCTTTGTCAATCAGGTAAGCCAGCGATTTCCACCCGCCGCGTCTGCGGTCGTAAGTGTAATTTTGAAATTCTTTAAAATCAAGCGGCCAGCCCTGTTTAATTAAAAGCTGTACGCTGTCGTCGTCTTTTTTCTCCAACAGATACGTATTATGTGCCAGCAGTTCCTGCAAATGCTTATTGACCGTATCAATGCCGTAACCCAAAATATGAAACGACATGCCGTCCTTTGTGGAGCACACCTCTACGCCCGGAAGGCATTTGATGCCGCTGGCAGCAGCAATACGCATGGTTTCCGCCACATTGGCCGTGCTGTCGTGGTCCGTAACGGCAATAAGGCCAAGCCCTGCGGCCTGCGCGGCATTTACAAGTTCCTGCGGCGTCCATGTACCATCGGACGCCGTACTGTGAATATGCAAATCAACCTTTCTCATTTTCTCCCCCATGGTGATGGCAGCAATCCGCCTGCGGCGCTGCATCTTCCTTAACCATGCTGCTTTTCAGGCAGCTTAAAATAAACAAGGCCGTTCCGGTAAGCACTATTGTGCCGCCCGGCGCAAGGTCTGCGTAATATGATACCGTCAGCCCGGCGCTGACCGTAATAATGCCATAGATGATGCCGCCGATAATGGTACCCGCAAAGCTGCGTGCCGATTGCAGCGCGCAGGCAACTGGTATAACCATCATGGCCGATACCAAAAGCAACCCGACAATGCGCATGGAAAGCGCAACCGTCAGCGCCGTAAGCACCGCCAGCCATACATTAAGCCTGCCCGCCGGCAGCCCTGCCACGCGCGCGGAAGTTTCATCAAAGGTAATGTATTGCAGCGGGCGGTAAAATACCACCGTAAACGCGCAGGCAAACAGCCCGAGCACCGCC
>ENA-OWRJ01002753-OWRJ01002753.1-human-gut-metagenome-genome-assembly--contig:-NODE-2753-length-14252-cov-2.880256_pt1 | contig 14252 bp, 13 predicted proteins | sample MGYA00248269_ERZ651897 | MGnify/ENA primary metagenome ERZ651897 (study PRJEB26924, sample SAMEA4378252) | human gut metagenome | biome: human gut; feature: human-associated habitat; material: faeces...
ACGATCTGCGTCCCATTCCGCCTGAAAAGGAAGGCATGCTGCATCAGAAGAGTGCGGCCGTGTTCCTGCGCTGGGTGGATGGTGTCACCATTCGAAACTCCACTCTGGGCTTTGCGGGCGAGGACCGTTCGGACTTCGCACAGGGTCTCCTTACCCAGAACTGCACCAGCGTGCAGACCATGGGCCTGACCGCACAGCAGGCGGTCGATGCCCGGCGCGAACTCTTCGCCATGGCACAGCGGACGGGTCAACCCATCGAGAAGCTCAAGGCCGGCCTGGATGACCTGGGGGCCTCGGGGATGGAGTATGCGCAGGCCCTGGAATCCATCAAGGCCATCAACCCTGCTATGGCCGTCACCGGGGCCAGCGGCGAACAGCTGGCCAGTGCCCTGAGTGTGGTGGGAGAAAGCTTCAAGTTTGATCTTTCCAAGGCCGGTGTGGCCGTCAAGCTGCTGGACCAGATGACCGTGGCCGGACGTCTGGGCAAGGCGGAGCTGGAAGACCTTTCCTCCATCGTTTCCCGCGTGGGCGTCAACGCCAAGAGCGCCGGATTGAGCTACACCCAGAGCCTGGCCTTCATCGAGCAGCTTTCCCAGATGGAGAAAGAGCCGGAGCGCCTGGCCACGCTGGTGGACTCCACGCTGCGTCTGTTCACCAACCAGAACTACCTGAAGGAAGCGGCCAAGGTCACGGGCGTCAAATTCTATGATGCCAAAGGCGAACGGCGGGCCGCCTTCGATGTTTTGCGGGATATCGCCAAGAAGTACCAGAAGTTCAAGACCGATGCCGAACGGGACAAGGCCTTTTCCCAGGCCTTCGCCAAGACGGACCTGGATACCCAGCGGGGCTTGCGTTACCTGTTCAGCGCCGGTGTGCTGGACAATCTGGACAAGCTCAACGCGGAGATCGAGGGCGCTTCCGGGACCATCGCCCGCGATCTGCCGGACGCCATCAACAACAGTGTGGACCAGGTGGGCCGTCTGAAGGCGGCGCTTTCCCAGGCCGCTGATGACTTCGCCAAGCCCTTTAACGAGGCCATCGCAAGCGGCATCGCCATGCTGCTGGATGGTGAGGGACTGTCCGGCAAACAGTTGCTGGGCGGCGCGGCCGCTGCGGGCGTGGCCGGATACGGCGCCCTCAAGCTGGCTGGCCTGGGCCTTTCCCGTCTGGGCGGCAAGGCGGCCGGCGGGCTTGTCTCCACCGTGGCCCGGCAGGCCGGGCTTGCCGGGCTCAAGCTGCCGCTGCCCGTCTATGTGGTCAACAAACAGATGAGCCTTACCCGTGAGGCCATACTGGGCCAGTCGGGCGGCGCTCCCGCAGCTCCGGGGGCTCCAGGCGGAAAAAAGGCCGGCAAGGGCAAAACGGTCTCCGGGGCGCAGCTTGACGGGGCCAAAAGCGCGGGCCGGGGCGCGGCTCTTTTGACTGCGGCCGCGACAGTGGCGCCGGTTCTCTTTGATTCCGATGCCACCATGGCTCAAAAGGTCGATGCCGCGACAGACGCGGCCGGCGGCCTTGCCGGTGGCTGGGCGGGAACGGCAGCGGGGGCCAAGATGGGGGCATTTCTCGGGGGCTTTCTTGGTCCCTTCGGGGCGGCCGCCGGTGGTGTCGTCGGCGGTGTGGCCGGGGGCATCCTGGGCTCGGAGCTGGGACAAGGCCTTGTCTCCACCGTCAAGGACTGGCTTGGTGTAGGAGACGGTGAAAACCCGGCCCTGCAGAAAACGATGCAGACTTTCTTGACCTCCATGCAGCAGGTCGTCGCCGCCATCCCCACGGGCGGCATCGCTGTGGACGTCAACGTGACGGGCAATGCCCAGGCCGCCATCCGGTCCAGTAACGGCAATATCGACAGCGGCCTGTCCTATTCCCGGCAGATAGCCAACGAGATGATGGAGTAAGCCATGCGTGCCCGCAGCTTTTTCAACAACCTGCGCGAGGCCTCCTTCCGGGGCGCCCGTTTCGAGGTGGACGATGTGGAAGCCTCGGGCGGTCGCCGTGTGGTGCTGCACGAGTACCCGTTGCGGGATACGCCCTACAGCGAAGACCTGGGACGCCGGGCGCGGGAGTTTTCGGTGCGCGGCTACATCATCCAGGGCCGCACGTATGACTACGCCTCGGCCCGGGCGGACGTGCTCAAGGCCCTGGAAGCCTACGGCCCCGGCGAGCTGGTGCATCCCTGGCATGGCGAGGTCAGTGTGGTGGTGGATGACTACCGCCTGCGCGAGAGCATGGAGCGCGGGGGGCTGCTTGAACTGGATATCCGCTTTCGGGAAGCCGGACAGCTCGCGAACCCCACCTCATCCGCCGATACGGCCAAGGGGGTCGCTTCGGCCGCCTCCAGTGTCCGGCAAGCCCTGAAGAACAGTTTTTTATCCGCCTTCGCGCCCGCCCTGGACGAGATCGACAAAGCTGTCACGGCGCTTGATGACGCGGCAAGCCTTGCCATGGAATACCTGGGCCTGCCCCAAAGCCTTATTGCGGAAGGGCTTGCCTATGTTCAAAGCCTGATCGCCACGCCCGCGGCCTTCTTCGATGCCCTGGTGGGGCTCTTCGGAGGGCTGCTCGGCAATGAGAGCGGGGAAAAAGCCCTGGCTGCTCCCGTGCCGGATGCGTCCTTCAGCATCGCATCCGGGGAAGGCACCGCGCCGCTGGAAAGTATCTTGGGCGGCAGTGCTTCCATCACCACCGAAGCCGAGCGCGTGATCCGCGATACCGTCGCCCAGGTGGTGGTCATAGAGGCCGCCGCATCCACGGCCCACACGGAGTACGCCACGGCCGACGACGCTCTGGCGGATCGGGATGCCGTGGTGGAAGGCCTGGACACCATCGAGCCGGCGGCTGATGATGCCGTCTTTCTGGGGCTTGCCGAGCTGCGCCGGGCCGTAGTGACGGACCTGACCACACGCGGCGCGGAGCTGCCGCGCGTGCGTTCCGTGACCCTGCCGGGCACCGTGCCCGCGCTGGTGGCCGCCTACCGCATCCATGCGGATGCAGGGCGTGCCGATGAGATCGTGTCCCGTAACCGCATCCGCCATCCCGGCCGCGTACCGGGCGGCACCCCGCTGGAGGTCTTGAGTGAGTAGCCGCAAGCCCGACATTATCCTGGAGGTGGACGGCCAGCGTTACGGCGGCTGGAAGTCCATAGACATCAGCCGGGGCCTGGAGCAGTGCGCCGGGACCTTCCGCCTGTCCGTCACTGACCGCTGGCCGCAGCAAAATGAACCGCGCGGCATCAAGGCCGGGGCCGCCTGCCGTGTGACCATCGACGGCCGGGCCGTCATCACGGGCTATGTGGATGATGTGGAAGTCTCCTGGAGCGCCACCTCCCACGAGTATCGCGTCTCCGGACGAGACAAAACGGCGGATCTTGTGGACTGCTGCCCGCCCTCCCTGCAACTCAAGGGCGCGGATCTGCCCGCGCTGGCCCGCCGCTGGGCCAGGCTGTTCGGCATCGAGGTCACGGTGGAAGCAGAGTGCAACAAGGCCGTACCCGGTTTCAAGACCGAAGAAGGCGAGACCTGTTTCGAGATGCTGGAACGGCTGGCGCGGGCCAATGCCGTCATGCTCACCAGCGACGGCGACGGCCGTCTGGTCATCACCCGCGCCGGCACACGCAAGGCGGCCGCCGCCTTGCAGATGGGCGGCAACCTGCTGCGTTTTTCCCTGTCCTCCAGCATGAAGGACCGCTTTTCGGAAGTTACTGTCAAAGGCCAGTCCGCCGGTTCCGATACCTGGGACGGCCCCGGCAATGCCCAGGCCAAGGGGACGGCCACCGATCCCAACGTGCTCCGCTACCGCCCCCTGACCGTCATCGCGGAACAGGAGGAGTTCGGCAGCGCCACCACCCGCGCCCGCCACGAAGTTGCCGTGCGCTACGGCAAGGGGCATCAGGCCCGGGCGCTGGTCAACGGCTGGTATGCGGGAACGGAGCTCTGGCAGCCCAATCGTCTGGCCGACATCCTGGACAGCAGCGGGCAGGCCATGGCCACCTGGCTCATCGTCAATGTGAGCTGGCACATGGACGACCGGGGCTGCCTTACGGAACTTTCCCTGTCCCCCAAGGAAGCCTATGAACTGCTGCCCGAGATGCCCAAGGGGGCAAAGGGCAAAAAAGGCAAGGAGGCCTCGTTATGGCTGCAATGATCCCCGGGCGCATCCTGCGTTCCCTGCAACGGCGCATGGCCACCCTGGTTGGCCGTGCCGTGCTATTGGCCGTCAATTCCGGGACAGGCCTGCAAAGCGTGCAGGTGAGCATCCTGGCCGACGAGGTCATGGACGGAGTGGAACATATGGAGCCGTATGGCTTCACCTCCAACCCCCTGCCGGGCGCGGAAGGTGTGGTCCTCAATGTGGCCGGACAGCGCGGCGCCTGTGTGGGCGTGAACTTCGGCAACCGCGGCGTGCGTGTGGCCAGTCTCAAGAGCGGCGAGGTCTGCATCTATACCGACGAGGGCGACAAGATAACCCTCAAACGGGACCGGCATGTGGAGATCGAGACCCTGCACCTTGTCATCCGGGCGCAGGAAGACGTGCTCGTGGAGACGAAAAGCTACGCGGTCAGGGCCACGCAGGGCGTCACCTACGAGACCCCGTCCTTTGGTCTTGGCGGAGGATCGGGCGGCTGCACGGCGGATATTGCCGCCGACATGGCCATCACCGGCAATACCACGCAACATGGCACTATCACCGCCAGCGGCGATGTGACGGCCGAAGGCATCTCCACCGCCCATCACACCCATCCCGGCGATTCCGGCGGTACTACGGGGGTGCCGCAATGAGGCGCGTCAATGACCTGGCCCTGCTTCCCCCAGCGCCTCTGGACGTGGCCGGGCCGGATTGCGGCATGGAGGCCGGGGATCTGGTGGCCGAAAACACGTTGCGCACGGCCGTCATCCTCTCCCTGTTCTTGGACAGGCGGGCGGACGATGACGACATCCTGCCCAACGGCAGCGACGACAGGCGCGGCTGGTGGGCCGATACCGTGGCCCCTATGACGGAATACGGCATCGGTGGCGGGCTCGCTTCCGGGGACCGTATCGGGTCCCGTCTCTGGCTGCTTTCCCGCGAAAAGCAGCTTGCCGGCGTGCTGGACAGGGCACGGCACTATGCTGAAGAAGCCCTCGCCTGGCTGGTGGAGGACGGTGTGGCCACAGCTGTCAGCGTCACGGCCTCCAGCCCTAGGTCTGGCTGGCTTGCGCTTGAGGTGACGATCACCTTGCCCGACACCAGCGAATACCGGGAAACATTTCCTCTGTCCGTCTGAAGCCTCCCGCGTCGCAACGACTGAAGCATGGCCCGGTTTTTACCGGGCTTTTTTGTGAGAATCCTCACCAGATTTTTACAGACGCTCCGGGCATGATGTGTCCATGCCGTTTGAACGTCCCTCCCTTCAGGAACTCATTGCCCGCATCCAGGCCGATATGGACAGCCGTCTTGACGGCCAACCCTGGCTGCGCCGCCGCCTGCTGGCCATCCTGGCCCGCATGGAGGGCGGCGTGGCCCACGGCCTGTACGGCTATCTGGACTGGCTGGCCCGGCAGATCATGCCGGATACGGCCGGGGCTGAACATCTGGAACGCTGGGCCTCCATCTGGGGCATCACACGCCGGACCGCCACACAGGCAGCCGGGTATGCCACTTTCAGCGGCGAGGATGGTGCCGCCATCCCCACCGGTACGGAAGTACAAAGCCCGTCCGGGCAGATCTACGTGACCCTGGCCGATGCCTGGATCGAAGACGGTACGGCCCGTGCGGCCATCGAGGCTGTGGAGGCCGGGCCGGACGGCAATGCATCCGACGCAACGCCCTTGCAGCTGACCATACCGGTGTCAGGCGTCCAGGCCCGGGCCGCAGCTTCCGGCAACATCACCGGCGGCGCGGCAGTGGAGACGGATGCCTCCCTGCGCACGCGCCTGCTGTCGCGCATCCGCACCCTGCCGTCGGGCGGGGCCGCGCGCGATTACGTTACCTGGACACTGGAGGTGGCGGGCGTGACCCGCGCCTGGTGCTACCCGGGCGAGATGGGCCGTGGCTCCGTGACCGTGCGCTTCATGATGGATGATGTCTATGAAAACGGCATCCCCCAGCCGGAAGATGTGCAGCGCGTTGCGGATCATCTGGACGGTCTGCGACCGGTCACGGCGGATGTCTATGTGGTGGCCCCCGTGCCGGAGCCCGTCAACCTTGATTTGCGCATCAGCCCGGACAATCCCCGGCTTCGCGTGGTGGTGGCCGAGGCCGTCTGGGCCGTCCTGCGTCGCGATGCCGTGCCCGGCGGCACGGTCGTCATCTCCCGCCTTAACGAGGCCATTTCCGGCGCCGAGGGCGAGGAAGACCACGTTCTCTTGTCTCCCACCCAGAATATCCAGATCCCCACCGGCAAGATCGCCGTGCCGGGCAGCATCACCTGGGAGGAGGCATAGTGTCCTACCGCGAGCAGTTCTTTGCCCTGCAGCCGCCGGGTCAGGCCCTGCCCACAGACCCGGACAGCGTCTGGGGCCGCCTGCTGGACGGTCTGGCGCGGGAATACGGCCGCACGGAGAGCCGGAGCAGCGCCCTGGTACGGGAATCCGATCCACGGCAGTCCGCGGAGCTGTTACCCGACTGGGAGCGCGTCTGCGGCCTGCCCGGAGACTGCGCCATCGCCTGGGACAGTACCTTGCAGGCCCGCCGTGCGGCCGTGGTAGCCCAGCTGACCGGCGCCGGGGGCCAGCGTATCGCCTATTTTCAGCAGCTGGCGGCCCTGCTGGGGCTTTCCATCCATGTGACGGAGTACAAGCCGTTTTTGACCGGGCTTTCCCGCTGTGGCCAGCGCCTCAACGGCGACCACGACGTGCGCTTCGTCTGGTTCGTGGTGGTCAGGGGGCAGCGTGTGCTGCGCTTTCGCTGCGGGGCCAGTGTGCCGGGGGAACGCCTGCTGGACTTTGCCCGCCGGGAAGATCTGGAATGCCTGCTGCGCCTCTACGCCCCGGCCCATACGGTACTCATCATCGGATACGAGGAATAAGCCATGAAATACGCGCCCCCCATCGGGCAGGAAGCCCAGGGCGAAGAAGCCCACTATATCGACGGCAACCCGGAACTCGGCATCCTTGGCTCGCCCGTGCCCGCGGCCGCCATTGAGCAGGGCCAGCGGGAGCTTTTGCACGTCATCAAACAGGCAGGCCTCACGCCCAGCGGCGAGGACCTGACCCAGCTTTTCCAGGCCATCGGCAAGCTGATCAGCGACAAAGTTCCCATCGCTACCAACGAAACGGTCGGGCTCGTCAAAGGCGGTGCCAATATCGATATCGGCGAAGACGGGACCATCAGCCTGACAGGTATTGATCCCTGGTCTGTTTTCCCGAAGCGAGTCCCTATTGCCGTTGACGGAGTTACGTTTGGCGGCAGTGACGGACGCCGTGCCATCATGCCTGGCGAGTCCGAACCCCGCGAGAACTGGGTCAAATGTGATGGCGGTAGTGATGGTCAGGGCGGCTCTGTGCCGAATTTGCAAGGGCGGTTTATTTTTGGTGCGTCGGAAGACCACAAAGCCGGCTCCACTGGCGGTTCGGAGAAGCATTCACACAGTCTGTCCGGCACTGTTGGGCAGACGACGCTCACAAAAGAGCAAATGCCGAGCCATACACACAGTTACACGCGCTACTCCTCCAAGGGGGGCGAGGGCCGCAGCTATGAACAGTGGTACGCAGATTCCACGCAAAACACAGGGGCCACAGGTGGTTCCCAGGCGCATACGCACACGCTCTCTGGTGCGTCTGGACAGGCTAACAGCTTGCCCCCGTATTATGTTCTTTCATTCATCATGCGGGTCTCCTAATTCGGCGGCTGGCGTAGTCTGTGGAGGCATTCGGCCAGCCTGTCCGGCACTGTCGGGCAGACAACCCTGACGGAAGCGCAGCTGGCGGCCCATGAACATACCTGGAGCAGGGTTTGCAATGGGGCGTATTATCGCAATTATCCACCTACAATTACAAACGGCGAGGATTCTGTAAGTACATCAATCGCGAATCCGTTAAACAAATCTGGCGGCTCCCAGCCCCATACGCACACGCTGGACGGCGCATCCGGCAGCGCCAACGGCCTCCCCCCGTACTACACGCTGTCCTTTATTATGCGCATCGCATGATAAACGAGAGGGCGTAGTACGGCGGCAGAGATGACGCATCCCCAGACGCCCCGGTCAGATCATGGGTGTGGGGTTGGGAGCCACCAGCGCTTTGTGTGTACTGAGTTCCCCCATTAGAGCGGTCGCCGGAATCACTGGCAAATTGGCTTCCGGGACTGGAGGCATTTTGTCCGTATCGCGAGCCGTAGGACGCATGTGTATGACCAGCAATCTGCGCCACGGTGAGCGTCGTGTCCCCGACAGTGCCGGACAGACTTTTTTAATCGCCGCCATGCGGCATAACCAGGAGCTTTTCCATGCCTCAAGTTACCGTAGTTCCCGCTGACCATTTGATTATCGTCGATGGCGCAGCCCTTGTTTTTCCGTTTGACGCCCCGACAAATCTGCATGCTCTGCAATGGCGTGGGGACACTGGCCATACCGAGTGGACGGACGGCCCCAACAAGCTGCTGATTGCTGAAGATTATGACGAGCAGGTCGTGCCGTATGTGAAGCTCTGGCAGGCGGAAAAAGCTCGCCTGGAGAAGAACGCCGCCGAGGAGGCCGCCGCCCGTGCGCTCCCCGATGCCAAGGCCGCCAAGCGCACCGAGATCCAGGGCGGCTACGATGCCGCCCTGGCCGCGTCCTTGACCATGCCCGCCACTGCTCCTACGGCGCAGGACGTGAGCATCGGCGCGGCCCTGTTGGCCGTCGACGATGCGGAAGGCCTGGCCTTTGTGCAGTCCAAGCACGCCGCCCGCCGTGACGAACTGCTGGCCACCGTGGATGCCGCCAAGACCGTGGATGCCGTGCAGGCCGTGGTCGTGGACTATGACGTATAGCCTGGCGGGACAGACCATCACCGCTCCGGACGCGGGCGGGCATGGCCTGGATATGAGCCACGGGCAGGACTGGCTGGTGGAGGATTGCCTCATTGACCTGTCCGCCTGCCCGCTGGATCAGCTGGATGAGGCCGTGGGCGTGGTATGGGGCAGCAGTGCCGTTTTTCGACGCTGTGTCATCCGGGGCGCGGGCAAGCTGGTGCTGTGCGGCTCCGGGGATACGGATAAATTGAACGTTGAACGCGGCAAGACCGTCATTTTCGAGGACTGTATCCTCGAAGACTTCGGGCGGCGGGGACCGGAAGCGCAGTCCGGCATGCGGGTCATGCTGCGGGGCTGCCTGATCCGCAACTGGGGCGCTCCAGACCGTTTCGACGTGCGGTCCTTCGCGGCATGGGCACATCACGGCGGCGGCATCGAGGCCGTGGACTGTGTTTTTGACCAGCCCCGTGCTTGGCGCGGCTGGCATATCATGGTGCGGGACTGGCTGGCCCACATCGGCCAAAGCTGGAACGACGAAGGCCTGCGCGGTCTGCTACGCCCCGCTAACTGGCTGTCCGGCGTCTGCCGGGGGCTGGTGGCCACAGCGGGCGGGCAGGTCCGGGCCGAACACTGCCACTCCACACGCTGGTGGATACGGCTGGAAAATCATCATGCACCGATGTCCGCATCACAGGCCCGCATGCTTACACAACGGCTTGAGGATTTGACAAGTATATAACAGTTCCCGCCCGATAGGCACATGATAAAGGAGGTCATATGATCGTGTGTCTATCGTACAAGCGTAAACCGTGGATCGTCCGCTACAGGGAGCCGTGGAGCGGCAAACCACGGCAAAAGGCCTTTGCGACAGAGCAGGAGGCCCAGGACTTCGAGAGGGCCCAGCTCGCCGTTTTTGCCCGCGAGAAAGAAATCATCCGCACCGTGCGACGCCGTAAACGCCAAAAACAACCGGCCCCCCTTTCTGTGGCTGACGTGCTGGGGCGCTATCTGGACAGCCTGGGCAATCCCGGTACGCGTATGACGTGCGTGTACCATGTGCGACCGTTAATCGCCATTTACGGCCAGCGCCGTGCCCATTGCCTTGGTGTTGAGGAGATGGCCGCCTTCCTACAAGTCCAGCTACAACGCGGCGTCAGCCAAAGTACCGCCTGTCGTCGTATGAGCATAGTCAGGACAGCCTACAATTGGGCTACACGGTGGGGCCTGCTGGCAGTGAACCCCCTGGCCGGACTTTGCATACCTTCCACAATGCCGCAGACACCGGATCCGCCAACGGCCAGAGAACTCAAGTTGATCTACGCTGCGGCCGCGCCACATGTACGGCGGGTGATCGCGCTGGGCATGGCTACAGGCGCACGCATAGGGCCATCCGAACTTTTTCGGCTCCGCTGGACGGATGTTGATACAAAGGAGGCCATCCTGCGTATGCCCCAAGCGGCCAAAGGCGCGCGCTCAGAGGCACGAGAGGTCCCTCTGCGCCGGGACATACTATCCCTGCTGCGCCGCTGGGAGAAGCAAGACGGCATAGCAGGATGTCCGTGGGTCATCCATTATAGGGGAAAGCCCCTGCGCAGTATCAGCCGGGCATGGCATAACGCCCTGCGCAGAGCTGGGATAGCGCGCAGGATGCGGCCTTATGACCTGCGACACGGATTCGCCAGCCGGGCGCTGGACAATGCTGCCGACCTGAAATGCGTGGCAGAGATCATGGGCCATGCCAATGAAAAAATGATCGTAAGATTTTATCGCCACACCAGCGCAAAACAGCGCCGCAAGGCGGTAGAGGCAGCCCCTACTCTGGGGCTGGAATAGTGATACAGTGGCGGGGGCGCGGCAACGCCCCCACCGGCCTGGTGTGACGGCACCAGACCACGGCCCCACACGGAGAAGGCAGCTCCGTGCGGAGTATCCGCCTGTTTACGGCTCACAGAGACCGCGAGCGGTAAACATGTATCAGGACGGGTTCAGGGGCGCAAGTCAAAGGCTATGAAACCATGATGGGAGAACGAAAAAACAGGGAAATCCGCTGCGGACAATGCAACAGAATGCTGGCCAAGGGAATGGCTCTTGATTTGAGCATCAAATGCCCACGATGCGGCACCATCAACCATGTGAGAGACACGATCCCCAGCTCCGAGCCGCATGACGGCCAGATTGGAGCAACCAGTGCTCATCCCGAAGAAAAGAACTGACAGGGAAACCATCATTATCGTTGGCCCCTACCGTATCCCCGTGACGTGTGACACCTTCAAAAAATGGGAGGCTGCCCTGATGCGCGAAGCGGGCTTCACCGATAAGGAAATCAAGGCGGAAATCCTGAGGAGGCTCGGCTATGCCAACGATTGAGCTCGTACCCGTTTCCGCCCTGCACCCTGCTCCTTACAATCCCCGCGAGGCCGATACGGAACGTCTGGAGCTTGTCGCACTATCCCTGCGCAAACTGGGCTTTTTGTTACCGCTGGTGGCCACAAAAGACGGAGAAATCCTCTCTGGCCACCAGCGTCACCGTATGGCAGCAGCAATGGGGGCCAGTCGCGTTCCTGTGTTGCATGCGGATATACAGGGGGCCAAACGACGCGGCCTCAATATCCTGTTCAACCGGGCTACCAATGACATCTCTGTGCAGGATACCGAACAAGATATGATTACCGCCCTGCATGATGCGGATGTGGAAGCCCTGGCTGCCGAACTGCCAGATATTCCTACGGACAGCCCGGACTTCTATCCGTGCATGACGGCTGAATTACGGGAGGTCAGGCCTCTGGCACAACGGAATGTTCACCGTTTCGTACGCCACGCAGCTAATGTGGGGCGGATGCTGGCACGACTTGGCGTTCACCTTCCTATCGTCATCACGCCGGACGGTGATGTGGTCAATGGTATCGGCAGGCTGGAAGCAGCTGCCCGCAAAGGCAGACATGAAATAGCCGTAGTCACTCTTGATGAAAGGAAGGCCGCATTGGCACGAACCATGCTGAACCTCTTGAGCATGGACTTCCGTTTTACAGGGGAAAGTGCTGATTGCCTGCGCTATGGTGCATTTCGTCGATCTCTTTTGCACCGAACCTGCTTGGGGACAGCCTTCATCGTTCCGGTATGTCGGCCCAAGCGTCTCTCAGACGTGCGGCTGGATGAAGCATTCACGGCACAATGGAAATCCGTCTGCGGCACCTGTGCGCTGGACTTTGGCTCTGGACACGGAGACGAAGCCCGTATGCTTCGTGGCGCTGGTATCACGGTGACCGAGTTCGAACCGTACCCTGCCCCCAATAATACCGTCAGCCGAGAGCAAGGCCGAGCGTCGGCTATAGAGTTCCTGGCCGCAGTACGCTCCGGCATATCATTTAGTACCATTTTCGTTTCCAGTGTACTGAACAGCGTACCATTCCCGGAGGATAGGAATCACATTCTACGGATTGTGGCAGCCCTGTGCGGTCCGGATACTCTGGTATCGGCAGCGGCCCGAGGTATCAAAAGCAGCGCGTGGGCAGGCATACAGAGTGAGGCAGCGAGCTATCGCGGCTCCAGGGCATGTTACTTTCCCATGAAGATGGAGCAGGGAACGACGCTGGGAGATCTTGCCGTCAGCCCCAAACTGCAAAAATTCTTTGAAGAAGATGAATGGAAAGCCCTCTGGGAACGCCACTTCGGTATGGTTCAAACCGGTCTGGTCGGCGGGATGGTGACGGCACGTTGCCGCAAACCGCTTTTCCTGCATCCGCGAGATCTAGCTGAAAGTCTGCGCTTTGAATTCAACCTGCCTTACCCGGATGGGAAACGCATGGGGCTTGTCAGACTGGCCTTGGATGCATTTTCCAAGCGCCTTGGATTGTCTCTGGAGGATGCATGATTCACCATTCCGACTGGACTTTTCACGGATTCGCCAAAGTGTTCGACGGACATGTCAGAGAACAGCTCCCCTGGTATGAGCTGGCCAGTGCGGCTATGGGGCTTATTGCCAGGCAGTACATTCCGAAGGGTGGCAAGGTCTATGATCTGGGAGCTTCCACGGGCAATGTGGGGCGTGTGCTTGCACCTACGCTTGAGGCGCGCTGTGCGCGACTGACAGCGCTGGATGAATGCCCTGATATGGTAGAGGCGTACAACGCACCAGGCCGGGCGCTGCGGGCCGACATAACCCGGTTTGACTACAAACCCTTCGATGTGGCGGTGGCATTTCTGGAACTGATGTTCCTGGCTGTCCCCGCCCGAAGGAAGTTGCTGACTCGTCTGCGGCAACAGTTACGGCCCGGCGGGGCAATCATCATCTTTGACAAGCTGGTGCCGCCCGGCGGCTATCCGGCTACGGTACTGGCAAGACTGACCTGGGCGTCCAAGCTGGATCAGGGGGCGGAACCCGGGGCAGTGGTGAAAAAAGAGCTTGCCCTCTCCGGCATACAGCGCCCTCTTTACCCTGGAGAGCTAGGGGAGGACGCCGTGGAAGTCTTCCGCTTTGGAGACTTCGCCGGGTGGCTCATCGAAGGATAACAGCCTATGAAAAAACGTGCCCGGCAATGCTGCTGAGGCACGTTTTCTATATTCGATATGCGGGCAGGGTCTCCCATTTTCTCATACCAAAACTACATGACGCTGTACACAAAATTATCTGACGCGTTACAGGGTTCACGGACAAACCGTAAACCCTTGATTTTTATGGTACCGGGAGCGAGACTCGAACTCGCAAGGTGTTGCCACCGACGGATTTTGAGTCCGTTGCGTTTACCAATTCCACCATCCCGGCGTAGTCGCAGGCCAGAAGCCCACAAAGCTTTTAAAGATTACAGGGGATAGGTGTATTCGTCAAGTTTTTTACGTCCTGTTGCCTGCATTTCTTCAAAAAATGCCTGCATCGTCTTCCAGAAAAAACGCTGTCTCCTGCTCCGGCCAAAGGCCCGCAGACAAGCAAGACTCCTTGACGAACCTGTTCTCATTGCCCTGCAAGCGTTCGATGCGGCTTGCCCGGCGGCACTCCCAGGCATCCACGGGATATTGTCGCGCCCAGGCCTGCATGAGCTGCTGTTGCTGACGGCTCAGGCGATAATGCTCGCCATAACTATCAGCCATATACAGGCTGGAGCGTGCGATCTGCCCGCGTGCCCGCTCCGGCGGCTCCACCTTGTTACCGCTGATCTTCATGGGGCAGGAACCAAAAGCCGAAGGGACATCAGACCCCAGCATCTGGAAATTTTTGTTGGAGCGTACCGCATTGACCGAACCTATGGCAGGGTACAGGTTATACATGTCGGCCTGCATGCGACGGTAATCGGCATTGACCTTTTCCGCGCACGCCCGTCCCTTGAAGG